>MDTC01037743.1_pt1 | contig 16237 bp, 11 predicted proteins | sample 811181 | NCBI WGS metagenome assembly MDTC01 (sample SAMN05326644, study PRJNA326480) | marine metagenome | isolation source: seawater | place: Pacific Ocean: North | collected 2011
AAATTTCTAGATAATCGATCAAATTTATTTATTGCACTTTTAGAAAAAATAGCCTCATCTACATTATCCATCTTTGTAATTATTTCAGCAATATCATTCATAGCATTATGAGTTCTGAAATTTGGAGATATTCCATAGCTAGCTCCCATTGGCAAGGGATTACTTCCAATAATATTTATAATATTTTCATCAAATTCATTTTTAAATATTTCCAATGCATTATCTTTATCAATAAATCTTCCTTCTCCAATACCATCAATTAATAATATTTTATTAAAAACTTCTAATGCTTCGTCTAAGTCTATAGATTCATCAAAAAAAACTTCAATTTTATACTCATCTTTAACTTTATATGCATATTCTTGCATATTTACATATAAAAAATACGTTATTGATAAAACTATTAAACTAGCTGCAATCGTAAATGAAGATATAACTGATTGTAATATAGATCTATGTATGGATTTAAAACTCTCGTATAAAAGGTAAATAATTTTATTCAGAATCATAATACTATTTTACCTTTATTAAGTTCAATGAATTGCTTATTTCTAGGTTTTATTAATGGAAAATTATGAGTTGACATTAATACTGAAGCTCCATTATCTGTACATAATTCTAATAAATCTAATATTTCATCAGAAATATTAGGATCTAGATTGCCTGTTGGTTCATCAGCTAAAATAACCTTAGGACTTTTAACTAATGCTCTAGCAATACATACTCTCTGCTGTTCTCCACCACTTAATTCAAGGGGGAATGATGATTCAATACCTGGAAGCTCTATTTTAGAAAGAACATTTTTAACCTTTGCTTTTATATCGATATAATTCTCACCTTCAATTCTTAAAGGTAAAGCAATGTTTTCAAAAACTGTTCTATCATTTAATAATTTGAAATCCTGAAATATCATACCAATTTTTCTTCTAATAATAGAAATTTTATTTTTACTACAAGAGGTTATATTTTCATTATCTAAAAAAATTTCGCCTGAATTAATTGCAACATCTTTATATACTGCTTTCAAAATTGTTGACTTCCCAGCTCCTGTTGGTCCCATAACAAAAACCATTTGACCTGGATTAACTTCAAAATTGATGTTAAATATGCCGATATTTTTTTTATAAGTAGCTGTAACTTTTTTAAATTTGATCATAATTATAAGATTTCGAGAAAAATTATATAAAATTTATATATAAAAATATAAAATAGATAATAATAAATACAGAGCCTAAAATTCTATTTAAAATTATTTTATGCATAAAAAGAATTATTAATAAGATTGTCACAATACATAAAACTGTAATAGAATAATAATATTCAAGACTAATGTAACTAACATCATTAAACAAACCTACAAGACCTCCTACAAGAACAATATTGATAATATTAGAACCAATAACATTACCAAAAATAAAATCATATTCTTTTTTAACAGCTGCATTCATTGAAACAAATAGCTCAGGTAATGATGTACCTAGTGCCACAACAGTTAAGCCAACAACAGAATTTCCAAATCCAAAGAAACCTGCTATACCTAATGCTCCTTTAATAAAAAGTTCTGAACCAAACACAACTAATAATAAACCAACAATAATAAATAAAATTATCTTAAATAAATTTACATTTATAAAATCTTTATTTTGGTTGTTTGTATTGTGGCTTTTAAAAATAATAAACAAGTATATTAAGAATAAAAATAAAAGCAATAATGAACTAGAAAAACCTAATTTTCCATTTGTAGAAATTAAAAATGAAAAAACAATTGTAATGATAAAAAGACTATATAAATTATTTTTAGCATTCAGAACATCTAACATCTTAAAATTAAAAAACAATAGGACTAAACCTAGCACTAAACATATATTGGAAATATTAGAACCAATAATGTTACCTACAATCAAATTGGGAAGATTATTAAATGAAGCATTTATACTTACAACAAGCTCAGGTAGACTAGTACCAAAAGCAATAATCGTAACTCCAACAACTACAGGCGATATATTATTTCTTTTAGCTAATAAAGAAGAATTTTCTACCATATACTCAGAACCAAAAAAAAGCATAATAGAACCAATTAAAAATATAAAAACAGGATATAGAATCTCAAACATATAGACCATTCTTTCTTATATAATCAAAAACTCTAGGATCAATATAATTTTGTATTGCAATAAGATTCAAATCTTTGAATGATTTTCTAATTTTTGTTGAAGAAACATCAATATTAAAATTTGGAATATATTTAAAACCATCAATTTTACTTTTACTTGATACTTTCCTATTAAAACATAGAATATCTACCATATTTTTTATATCATCATTTCTGTACCAATTATGAAAATCAAGAGCTTGATCATTACCTATAACCATAGAAATTTTAAAATTACTATATTTTTTCAGTAAGTATTCTATAGTGTGAAAAGTATAATTCTTTTTAAAAGATTTAATTTCATAATCATCAATGATAATATCTAAATCCGAAAATAAAATTTTTAGCATATTAAAACGATGCTTAGAAGACACTTCAATAGGATTTTTATTAACTGGTGCATTATTAGGAATAACAATTAATTTATCACATTTATCTAAACAATGCTTTACAATACTATAATGGCCAATATGAGGAGGATTAAAAGTGCCTCCAAAAAAATATAATCTCATTATAAATTCCAATAATTATTGATTAATTAATTTTACTACTTCATTAAATTCAGTATCAGATGAAAAAAAGTGTTTATTTAAATTTAAATAATTAATTGCTTGTTGCTTATCTTCTTTTGCTTTAATTAAAGCAATATTAAAAATACTTTCATTAACATATTGTGAATCATAATATTCTTTAATAATACTTTCAAAATAAATCTGCGCCGAATCTATTTTATCAAGTCTCATATATAAAAGTGCAGTTTTAAAGTCTTTTTCAGCTAATTTATTTCTTAAAGAAAGAATCATGTTCTCAATCTGTGATACATAATCTTCCATAGAATCCTTTTCAATATAATATTGCAATTTATCAATAGCAATTCTTGTGTCAGTTTGATCTTTAAGTACATCATTGGATAGATTAAACCAGGATTTACATATCATCAATTGTGCTTTTTTTGATAAAGAAATGTCTCTAATTGGTAAGTTTAAATATTTTTCATAGTCTGATAATGCATCTTCATACTTTTCTAAATGAAATTTTGATTCAGCTAAATAGAAATATGATTCTGAAGCATATGAAGATAAGGGACTATTTAAAATTACAAATTCAAATTCACTTTTAGCTTTATTATATTTCCCCTTAGATAGTGATATTTTCCCACTATCAAAAGTAGTCTTAGTTGATTCTTCAAAATTAATTGAAGAACAAGAAAACAAAACAAGAAAACATATATATATGATATTTTTTACCATTTTAAATATAGGGTTATACCTTTTGGCTTAAATTTTCCGTCATATTCTATATTAGAATTTATATCTATTTTTTTCATCTTATTAATACTAGTTAAAAATGCATCAAACATACTAATAGCATGATTTATAAAAATGATAGATAACATAATTTCTTCTTTATCAAATTCTTTATTTGATTTATTTCTAAGATTTTGATAAAAAGCTTTATTATCTGACATAGGTATTTTATAACCATTTCTATTTTCTAACCTACTTAAATCTAAAGTAGCGTCTAACCAACCTGCAAAAAATTCAGGGTACTTACCTAATCCTTCATGAAAATGATAGTCTCTTACAGCTTCTACTTCACTAAAATTTAAAACTGGCAAGTCATTTTGATCCAAAACTAAATTACCATTTGCATCAGTTTCTAAATTTCCCCAAGGAACTATATAAGACTCTGTTGAAGTATCATAAGCATACAATTCACAGCTACCCCCAATGTCCATAACATTTTGACAGACACTATTATAAAAACTGCTAATTTCATCATGCCTATAATTCTGATTATTAAATCTAAAATCAACTCCATGAGAATAATCCCATATATCAAAATAATTATCATCATTGCAATATTGACCAGAAGAACTACAATATTCAAGATCAGCACCTGGATTTACAAAAGCTTCATATATGTCAAGATTTGGATTTTTAAATAGATAAAAATCTTTCAACCATTTTTCAACAGACCAATAATCAAGAGCATAATCTTCATATTCTTCAATAAAAATTTCTGCATTCTTATTATAATTAGATTTTTGATTCAAAGCTAAAAGTTCAATTCCAAAAAAGAACATTCCCTTTTTATAGTCACCATTTAGTAATTGTCCAGCTCCTGGTATTATAGCTGATAATCCCATTGATAAAAGAGGATTATCATTAAATTTACTATCTGTAACAGAAGGAAAAGCAATAGATATTATTAATAATATAATTGTTGAAATTTTCTTCATCTTTTAAAATCCGCAAAATCAAATAACAATCTTAAATATTGCTGTCCACTTTTGTTCCAAGGATCATTCATAGGAATATGATATTCATAAGTTAAAGCTGTTGGATAAGAATAAAAAGAAAATCCAAGTAGTTTAAGCTCTATACCTATTGAATGTTTAATTGCTGCATATCTATTCTTAAGCTCTCTTATACTATACTCATTACAAGATGAGTTAATAACAAAATTTTCATCATAGCAATTAGGGTCTAATGAATCTACTGAATCATACTTATGATATATATCTGGGAAAACATAATCTTCTATTTGATTCTCTATTTCATCTAAAATATCTAAAGCATCAAAATCATCATTTAATTGTAAATAATTTTTTTGATCTTCAGATAGCTTATCTTCAATGAATTTACCAGAGTATACTTTTATACTTCCATCTGTAGCTTTTCCAAACTGGTGAATAAATGACAATGAGAGACTATTGAAATACAACCAACCTAACTTATAATTTTGTTCTTTAAAAATAGGTTTAGTAAAAGAATTAGTCACTAAAAAAAACTTTGTTCCTTGAAGAGTAGGCTCAAAATAAGTGTACCCCCTCAAACCGAGCAATCCTCCTCCATGGAAATATAAAAATTCATCAATATTATCTTTTGATAATAAATTGAAAAATAAATTATTTTTAATAATAAAATTATCTTTTGTACCTAAAGTCCAAAAATTACTTAAATCAATTTTATACCTGATTACATTGTTTGATTTAAGATCTTCAATAAACCCACCGTATTCATCATTAGCTTTAAATCCTTCAAATAACTTATTATTTTCAAAAGAAACAGAAGCATCAACAATAAAACCATTTTTTGGAAACATAGTATATCTATATAAAAAATCTTTTTTTCTTCCATCATATTTATATTCAAAAGTTATCTTATGCCCTCTAAAATAATCATTAGAATAACTAAAACTTTCTTCTTCAATATTTATACCATTAAAATCAAAAGTCTGTATTTTTTTAGGATAATTATATTGTCTATACTTTGAATAGGTGTAATAAACCCAAAATTTATGATTTTTTATTTTAAACCTATTTCCAATATCAGCAGAAAATAATTCATATTTATAATCAACATGCCATTCTATGCTTTCAATAACCTGATTACTAGCATTAATATATGGATGAATTTTAAATAAATGCTTAGTCATCCAATAAAATTTAAAATAATAAGATGATTTGTTTTTATTATAGTCAAAAAATAAAGATAAATCTAAATCTTTCTTTGAATTAATCGATAAACCACCTATTAATGAAATTCTATTCAAATATTCATTATCAAAAAAATAAAAACCTGGTTTCAATGTATTGTAATCAACAGTTAACCGAGGAATAAAAAACATACCCATCATTTTTTCTTTATAAGGTATAGCATTAATACTAGATTCAGCATTTAAAAGATTAGATGTTGGTCTGTAATAATATTCATTACTCATATTCTCTTTAGAAAAAACACTTAAAAAATCAGGCCTTTGATAAACACCTCTATAACCTGTGCTATTTTCAATTATTTTTGGCTCATTAATTACAACTAAATTAAATTTTCCTTTTTCATACATACTAAAAGCAATTTTACCACTCTTAGAAATATCAGGCATAAATGCACCGCCTGGAACATTAGTTACATATCCTTGGTTTCTTTTATTATCTAAATAAAGATTAAATATTCCATTTTTATCATCTGAATAAATTAAAGCATCTTCAGAAAAAGAGGGGCTACGTAAATCCCATTTTTTAATTTTGAATTCATCTACTTTATTATTATTAATATTTATATAAAATAAATCTCTTTCATGATTTACAACTGCATCATAAACAATTATACTGTCCTTAACAGCTAAAGAAAATATTTGTACCCCATTATTGAAATCAGTTAATTGATTAAAAGAAGAGACCCTAGCGGTTTTTTCTGGTGGTGAAAAATCTAAGTCACTAGCTATTATATTTGATGTTCCATCATAAGTATTTATAGCATAAATTTTATTATTCTTATTGTTGAAAACTGGACTAGTTAATCTCATATCTTCAGTTAATTGCGTTTCTTCCTTTTCAATTAAATCATAAGAATATAAATTGAAATATTTAGAACCATTTTCATTATACTCGCTTCTTTTCGCATACACTAAAAGAGAATCATTAATCCAATCAGGTTTTGATTTTACGCCATACATTATTTTCTTAGTTAACGAATCTTCTAAATTATATAGATATAGAGAAGATTGACCAAAGTAATCATTATCTTTGTCAGATAAAAAAGCAATATTTTTACCTGATGGAGACCAATTAGGAAAAAAATTTGAATAACCTTTATCTTCTAAAATTATATAATCTTTTAAATCATTAAGATTGTTAATATTTTTTTCATAAATATTAGTTAACTCATTTTTCCAATCATCGTATAATTCATAACCTGAAATTCCAATTGTTTTTTTTAAAGCTTTACTCATTGAAGTTTGAATTGGATTTGATAGCTCTAGAGTTATCTCTTTCAAAGCATTTTCTCCATATTCCTTAATAATATAATTAACTAAAGAAAAACCTTGATTATAAACGCACTCATGTCCCATACCACTTTTACCAAATGTGTGCATTTGATCAAAAGTCAATAAATTATTATTCATGAATCTATCTCTTAGAATCATATCACGTGTAGAATCCCAATAATCATAAAAAGCTTTATCATACATTGCTTGAGCAGTTCCTTCAGCAAACCAAGGAGGAACAATCTCAGAAGGAATCGGATAATTAATTATATTATTAGGAAATCCATAAATGATATCCTCCCGCTTCTCTTTTGCATATGATATTACTTGCAATGCAGAATAGGGAATAAATCTTGTATATTTTAAAGATGCTCCAACTTGAACAATATGTGTGAATTCATGAGTAATAACATTTTGCAACCATCTATGAGACCCTCTTAAATAAAAATCTGCTGGTCTTGCACTAACAATCATTTTATTGAAATTATAATAAGCAACACCATTCGAATAATCATCATAATCCGTAATAACTAAAACTGTTTTATCCTCCGGATAAAAATCATACAATTGAGTGACACTAGGATATACATACTCAGCTATTGATGCTGCTTCTCTTGCTGTTCTTTCAGTACCTTCATGAAAATGAATTAAAAAGTGTTCTGTTTCTATTGTTTCCCAATTTAACTCAGTATGATTATGCCATTCTAAATAATCAATTTGAGAAAACATAAAAGATGAAAACAACATATAAAAGAAACTTATAATAATCATTCTACCACTACCTTTAAAATCTTAGCTTGATTTTGATCAGATTTAACTGAAGCAAAATATAACCCTATTGGTAGATTAATAGACTCCCATTCTAATTCATTAAATTCATTAGAAATTAAATTATCGTTATATAACCTAGCTACATTATATCCTGTAATATCAAAAATATTTATTTCAACTACTTCAGAGTCAAATACAAAAAATCTAAATGTTGTTCTATTATTATTTATAGGATTTGGATAATTGTAAATTTTATCTAAATCTATTCCTTTTTGATTGCTATAATTAGGTAAGTCAAAATTACCATGCGAACCTGTTACTAAAGGATAATTGCTTGGACGAGAACGAGAATTCATCCAAAAAGAATTATCAACATCATACGCATTATCAAAGATATATAATCTATTTCCATTGACTAATGCAATATCACTTTCATTCCATTTTAAAGCTGATAGCTTAAGATCGTTAAGCTTAAGATTGTTAGGATTCTTAGTAAATACTGGCAGTTCATATACTACTTCTCCTTTTGAAGAGATTATATCAATTTTATCACTATTAAATGCAATAATTTCAGGTCCTTCATAATCATCAAAAATATTTAAAACCAATGGATTCCCTTTGTAAAAACCATAAACTGGAAATCCATTAATAGAAGAATTTCCATAATTCTTAACATCTAAATTACCATTAGCAATTATAAGCTTTTCATCATAAGCATCTTCATCAAAATTAGCCAAAGACAATGCCTCTAAAACTGCTAAAGGATTTATATTGTCATTATTTATTAAATCTGAATCGTAAAAACCCTTAGGATTCATAGTAGGTGGTTCATTAAGTATTTCAAGGGTTTCTTCATTATAATAATAATTCTGATTATAATCAACTAAATAAGATTGGTTTTGATAGCATATAATTTCTGGATATTCAATAGGCATACCATTTAAACTTAAACTAGAAAAAAACTGAACATCACTACTGTTTTCTGTGGCTAAAATTTGATTGTTGCCAATATCTGAAAAATAAACTTGCACTGGATTATTATTATCACAATATCTGAAAATAGAATTTTCTGCATTCAAATAAAAAACACATCCGTCACCATCATTGCCTATAATATCGATTGCGTCTTCAAGAATTAAGATGTCTGAGATTTTAGTGTTCAAAACATTGTTTTTTTGTATTTGAATAATATTGCTTGGTACGCCAGAAGTATTTGGTAAAATTTCAATAGATAAGTTTGAAGGGACACCAGAAACACTTTTATTATTTGGAAAACTATAACTATTAAAAAACATTCCATCAAAATCATTCACATTATTATTTTGAATATATCCACTATTACCTGAATACCAAAAATCATCAGCTTTTCCTGATTGAAATTTTTCATTTTCAAAGATTGCAATAATCCCGGGATTTAATTCACCAATATCCTGTGATCCATCTCCCTCTTCTAAAGTAATTGCTTTATTTAGAATATCATCATTAATTCCATATGCGTAACCATTGTTATATGAAGGTTCATTAATATGCCATATTAATAAACCTGAACCTGGTAATCCTGCATCATAATTAGTAACTTTTGTTATAATACCATAATTATTTTCAGGATTATCTAAAACAATAGGATTATCTTCTGAATCTACTTCTATATAGTTATTAAATTCATTAATTAAAACATCAAACCAACCTGGAGGATAAAAATTTGATTCAATATTAAACCAATCTGGAAGATCTACTGCAGGATTATCTCCTTCATTATAGTCATTAAAATCATTCCTTAATTGTTCAAATTTTACATCGATTGAGCTTGATAAAACTTCATCTAAAAGATTACTTCTATGCTCAATTAAAAAATATTCATTATTAGATATATCAAACCTATATATAACATCTTCAACATTACCATTATATTCAGATAATCTTGATGGGATTTCATAAATTTGGCCAATATCATCAGAAGTTATATTTACAATTGAACTATTAAAATCAAAATTATTATTACTTCTTATCCATGCTGATGGAGATGAAGGAATAACACCTCTTCCATTAAAAAAACCAACATCCATCAAATCAAAACTACCAACACGAGTTTGTCCATTTTCAAAATTATGTAATGGAGGAAAACCAAAAGAATATCCTAATAAATATGAAAATAATCCTGACATACCAAATTGAGAATTACAATATACATTTTCTATATCTTCTTCATCATCTGAAATAGGAATATTATCTTCAATAGTATCATAATATATCATATTAAGAGTTTCAGGTAAAACAATTCCCCTGTTTATACTTCTATCTATAATCCAATCATCTTCCAACATTGTTTCATCAACAAAAGCACTCCTTATATCATAAATAGTTGGATCAAAATCAGTAGAAGATTCTTGACCTAGGCCTGCATGAAAAACAACAAATAAAATACTTTCATTATTGTTGAAGTCAGTTGTTCCTATAGTATTTTTGACTTGTAACTGAATGTTGTTTTGTAGTGAATCATAAACTTTATCAATAGCATCAGAAAACAATAATCCTATTTGACTATCTGAAGTTGAATAATATTTCATGTTATGATCCATAGTGAAAACTGTAGTTATAACTTCAATATCAAAATTTATTGAATTATTAGAAATCGATTCATAATAATTTTGGACTGCTTTCATTTGCAATAAAAAATAATCCGTATTATGTGGCGGGGATTCCACTAAAAAATTATCAGAAGAACATTTTTGTTTATTCTCATAATTTATAAAACCTAAATCTAGCTCACTTAAAAATGTTCCATCTCCTGATGTCTGAGGATCATCATCAGGAATAAAATCAACCATAATTCCTACTAATTTATCAAAACAAAATAAGTTTGAAAATAATACAAAAAGAACTAAAGTTATTTGATAATTACATTTTATGTTTTTTTTATACATCTATTTTCAACGAAAAAAACATAGTATTAGATCTTGGAGAACCAGTATCACCTAATGTATATCCAAAATCAAATCCATAATTAATAAAATTAATTCCTGCTCCTAATGTAGGATTTTTCACATCTCCTTCTAAATCATAGATAAAACCAGCTCTTAAAGTAAAGTTTTCACTATATTCATACTCAAAACCTAAATTAAAAATAACTTCTTCTAGTTCTTTTTGAAATGTTCTATCATCTCCAGAACCTTTTTCAGCAAAACCATATGGATTATATATTCCATATCTAGAATCACTATAATTAAATTCACTAGCTATAGCTCCATCATCTGCTCTATGATATTGAACATCCATTCTTGTATAGCCTTGATTAGTATCTTGAATAATATCATTACCACTTACTTCATTTATTTCATCATGATCAAAATCAAATTCTAAAGCTTGATTATGAGGTGTGTCAACAGTACAATCATAGTCCTCATCAGCATCACAGTTAACATCATATCTATCTACACTTCCAAATCCATCATGAGGCATATCAATCCATTCATGGCCACCATAATTTGGATCATTTGGATTACTAGGATCAAAATTAGTTCCAAATGAATCATAACACATTGAATATTCTTCAACTGTACCGGTATCACTTAAATCCCCATTTGCTGAATCATAACCAATAAATGTTCTATACATTTCATTGCAAAAACCTGCATAGTTAGGAACATAAACAGCTGCAACAGGACTATTAATATCAACAACAACAGGCTCCCAATCATTACCACCTATTACTTTAGATCCTATTAAATCATCACCGTGATCAACATGAGACCAAATTTCTTTTTCATATCCACCAATTCTACCATCAGCATAACCTGAGTTTTCTAAATCTACCTGAGAAAACCAAAAATCACCAATTAAATCTACCGTACTATAATTAGATGTTATAGATTCATCATAATCACCTCCATAATACCAATCATCAAGCCATGCGTTAGCTATTCCCTTATACCATTCATCGCTATGAGCTATCTCATCACTACCACTAATAATACCATCATCATTCCAATCCATAGCTGGATATGATGCAACTAATAACTTATTCATATCAAATAAAAAATTTAATTCATTTAAATTTGTTTTTGACAATTGTAATTTAAAACCTAATTTCATATTTGTAGGTGCAGGATCTGCTTGCTCAGCATCTACAAAATCAATAGGAGGTCCAATATTATGAATAGCTAGTCCAAAACTATGCTGTTTATTTTTACCAAAATGCATTAAATAACCAAAATCAAAACCAAGATCAGTTGAAGAACCTTCATCAGCTCCACCAGCTTGCCCTTCAGCTTCTACTGCCATATCTGCTAATCTTTGGTGAAAAACTTTAAAACTAAAACCAATAGAGGAATTAGGAGTTAAAGTTGTACCATAACTCATTTGTGCTGCAATCATATAGCTTTTAAACATACCTAATTCAACACCCTGAGAATTAGTTTGCATTTGTTCACCTAAGCTTAGATATCTTATATTGCCACCTATAGTACCAAATCTACCCAAAGGTCTTGCAAAAGCAAGATAATCAAAATACACATCAGTTGCTAAATTAGGCAACCAATTAACATGCTGTAATACAATTTGACTTTTATCAATATAAGCTAATCCAGCTGGGTTGTAATATGAAGCATATGCATCGTTAGATTTAGCTACTTGAGCTTCTCCTGTACCTTGAGCTGATGCTCCTGGGTTTATTAAAAGCCAAACGGCCCCTGCTTCACTTACAGGAAATAGTAACGAAGTTGAAAACAATATAGTCGTAAAATATTTCAAAAAAACTTTCATAAATTCTCCTTTAATTAAAAAAACCGGGTAATCCATAACCCGGTCTAGTTTATAGAATCACCAATAGGTATTGCATTTATTTTTATTAAATAAACAAAAAAAAACAAACTATTTAAGCAAACCTTTTAGCAATTTTCTATATTAATTCTCCTTCAATACTTTTTTAATTTATAGAATAAAAAACTTTTATACAACTCTTTCTTAATAATTATATCTACAAAGAATTGTAAAGTTCCTTAATTATTTTTTTCTTCTCTTTTTGCAGCAAAATAAGCACGCAACCATCTTGTTGGATTATTATTAATATCATTAATTAATAAATTAGCATCTAATACTAGATTATTAAGATTACCATACAAACTATCATCGTTTATAATTTTACCCAAAGTACCTTGGTTGTTATTTATTTTCTGAATTATATCTTTTAAGTCTAAAACAACAGTATTTAAGTCTTCCGATAATGAAGGTATTTTTTTCATAGTTAAATTAAAATTCTGTATTGATTCTTTTATATTTTTTGATTCTTCATTTAATAATTCTGATAAATATAAAGATGCAGTATCAATATTTAAAAGAAGACTATGCAAATGTTCTTTATCTTCCTCAGTAATAAAATTAAGGTTTTTAGTAATAAAAGAATCTATTTGATTTGATGCACTTTCAATATTATTTATTGTGTTTTTTACTTGTTCCTTTTGTTTCTGTCCATATGTATCATTTATTTTTTTTGCAAATCTACTAACATCTTCAGTCAAAGATGCAACTTCTGTACTTATACCTAAAATTGTTTCATCAGGTAAAATGAAGTTTTCTTTATCATTCCCAGGGTAAATCGAAATAAACTTTGAACCCATTAAATCAGATTGAGTTATTTCAATATCAGAATCTATAGGAATTTTAAAAGAATAACTATTATCAACTGTTAATTTAACAGCAATGTTTTGGCCTATTATCTCTGTTCCTGTAATTCTTCCAATTTTTTTACCTAACATTCTAACATCATCACTAATATCAATACCTTGAGAATTATTAAATATAACTTTAAAAGAGAAGGTTGATTTTTGCAAAGATTCATTTTGCAAAAAACGCAATCCATAAAAAAAAATTAAGATTGCTGAAAAGACTAAAAAACCAATATTTGCTAATTTATATGATTTCATAATTAATATTTTTTTCCTGATATAAAGTACTTTATATATTTATCTTTACTTAATTTTAATTCATCAGGACTACCTTCAAATATAATATTGCCTTCATATATCATTACTACTTTATTTACAATTTCATGCACAATTTTCATTTCATGCGTTACTATTATAGTTGTTTGTTTTTTTTGAATTGAAATATTACCAATCAGATTACAAACTTTATCTGTCGTAATAGGATCTAATCCAGTAGTTGGCTCATCATACAAAATATATTGAGGATTTGTAGCAATAGCTCTTGCTATTCCAACTCTTTTTCGCATACCACCTGATAAATCTGCAGGAAATAAATTTTCAACATTTTTTAAATTAACTAAATCTAGAACTTCTTTTACTTTACTTAACTTATTCTTATGATTTAAAGTAGTTGAATGATCCAAAGCTAATAAAATATTATTTTCAATAGACAATGAATCAAATAAAGCTCCAAATTGAAAAACCATAGACATTTTTTTTAAGAATTTTTGCCTATTAAAAAAATTTATTTTATTAATATTAACTTCATCTATTAAAACCTTACCAGAGTCTGGCTTAAGTAAGCCATTAATATGTTTCAGAAGAACACTTTTACCAACACCACTTTGCCCTATAATTGCAAGGCAATCACCTTCATTAATGTTTAAATTAATTTTATCTAAAATAACCTTATCTGAAAATTTTTTTGTTATGTCTTTTAAATTTATCATAATAATAAAGAAGCTAATATATAATCTAATATCATTATTGCAATACAAGATGAAACAACAGTTGAAGTTGTTGATTTTCCAACACCTATCGAACCTCTTGTTGTATAAAAGCCATAATAACAAGAGATAGATGTAATGGCTATTCCAAAACATAGGCCTTTTATAATACCGTACCATGCATCCCATGGAACAAACCACATTTTAAAACCCTTTAGAAATTGATATGAATCAACACCCATCGAATTATTTGCAGCTAATATCCCCCCAATTAATCCAAAAATATCTGCTACAACTATAATTACTGGAAACATGATTATTGTAGCTATCATTCTAGGTGTTACTAAATATTCAACAGGATCAATGGACAATGTCTCTAAAGCATCAATTTGTTCACTAACTCTCATAGAGCCAATTTCTGCAGTAATCGTAGCACCTACCCTGCCAGCTAATACAAGACATGTAATTACTGGTGCTAATTCTAATAATAAAGTTTCACCAACTAAGCTTCCTATATAGTAAGCAGGAACAAGACTTGATTCCATTTGATATACAGCTTGGACAGATGAAACCATGCCTGTAAATAAACTTGTTAAAACTACTATAGGTATAGATTTACTACCAATATTAATCATTTGATTAACTGTATTGTCAATTAATAACTTTTTGGAATCAATTTTTTTAAATATTAAAGACAAAAATACTAAATATTTTCCAAAAGATTCAAAAAACATTAAAATAATTTTAAATGGATAGTATAAATTCATATTTCTAAAATTTAATTAAATAATAATTCAAGAGTATTATTATAATTTAAGTCAAATGAGGATATAATTCAAATTCTGAGCACAATTCATTAACTTCTTGTTTAACTGCATAAATAACAGAATCATCATTAATATTAGATAAAACTTTATCAATAAGATTTGCTATAATAACCATTTGACTTTCTTCCATGCCTCTTGTAGTTAAAGCAGGAGTGCCAATTCTAATTCCACTAGTTATCATTGGACTTTTTTTATCAAACGGAATCATATTTTTATTAGTAGTAATACCAGCTAATTCCAGTCTTTGTTCAGCCATCTTTCCTGAAATATTTTTATTTGTTAAATCTATTAAAATTAGATGAGTATCAGTACCTCCAGATATTATACTATAATCTTTTTTAATAAGCTCTTCTGCTAAAATTTTTGCATTAGAAATGATTTTAGAACAATAATCCTTAAAATCTGGTTTTAATGCATCTCCAAATGCTAAAGCTTTTCCTGCTATAACATGCATTAAAGGACCACCTTGAATTCCTGGCATAATTGAACTATCTAATAATTCTGATATCATTTTAGTTCTACCAGACTTAGGTGCTACAACACCTAATTTATTAGGCATATCTTTTCCAACTAAAATAATTCCACCTCTAGGTCCTCTTAAAGTTTTATGTGTTGTAGACGTTACAAAATCACAAAATGGCCATGGACTAGGATGCAATCCAGATGCAACTAAACCTGATGGGTGCGCAATATCAGCCATTAAATAAGCATCTATTGAATCAGCTACTTCTTTAAAATGAGGGAATTCTATAAATCTAGGATAAGCACTTCCTCCACAAATTATTAACTTTGGTTTATATTTTTTCGCCAATCTATTAACTTCATCAAAATCAACACGACCTGTTTTAGCATCAACACCATAAGAAATAAAATTATATAATTTTCCTGAAAAATTAACATGACTACCATGAGTTAAATGCCCTCCATGAGCAAGATTCAAACCCATCACAGTATCACCAGGATTTAATATTGTAAAATACACACCCATATTTGCTTGAGAACCTGAATGAGGCTGCACATTAGCGTAATCACACTTAAATAATGTTTTTGCTCTCTCACGAGCTA
>MDTC01103156.1_pt1 | contig 16234 bp, 13 predicted proteins | sample 811181 | NCBI WGS metagenome assembly MDTC01 (sample SAMN05326644, study PRJNA326480) | marine metagenome | isolation source: seawater | place: Pacific Ocean: North | collected 2011
AGGTCGGGCCCTGGGCATCGAGCATGAAGACGTGCACAAGAAACATGTCCTCTCGGGTGATGTCGATGCCATCTTGGAGGAGACCAGCCCCTGCGCCATGGCCAACGGCATCTCTCCAGAGGAAGCCCGCCTCACTATTGAGAAAAATTACGCAAAGAGATAATCTCGCTGGCAACGCACCAACAGACCGAACGACAACTTAGGAGTAGCGATCATGGATTTCGGATTATTTGATACCTGGAACGCCGTCTACGCCGGCGGCAAGTTCCCCTGGGACCCAACATATGATGGCGGAGAGCTTCTCGAATCGGAAGCTTACACCAAGAATTTTGAACAGATCGACGCAGTCGAGTCCGCAGGCTGGGACTACGTCTGGTTCGGCGGCAGCCATTTCTCCAAACAGGCCAGCATGGACCCCCAGGTTCTCATGCTCGCTGCAGTGATCGCTGCCCGTACCAAGAACATCAAGATTGGATCGTCCATCCACCGCCCATTGATGAAGTTGCCCGGGGAAGAATTGTCGGAGAGGGCACTACCCCATGAGCGGTACGCCTTCGACAATCTGATGCTGGACGACCCGTTCCAGACCGCCGAGCAGATCTCTATCATCGACCAGGTCAGCCAGGGCCGGTTCTACTACGGCGCGGGCGCGCGCTCACGTGGTTCTGACGAGCGCCGGGACTATTTCTTCGAGTTCCTGGAGGTCATGAAACAACTCTGGACCGAGGATTCTTTCTCCGGATTTGAGGGCAAGTATTACAACTATCCCCCGTTCTACGAGCCGTACCTGTCCATCCCCAAGCCCTACCAGAAGCCCTATCCTCCCATGGTGCTGCCGGTAGACAGTCAGTCTAGTTTCATACCCATGGGAAAGATGGGCTACAAGATCGCGATTGGAGCCGGAAGTTCTACCCACAACATCAGGGGCTCCGCAATCCTCAGGGAGGATGTCAAGAGCTACCGGAAGGCTTGGAAGGACGCCGGACATCCTGGCGAACCGTCCACAGTGGTCCGCATCCCGACCTTGCTGTCCGACACCAAAGAAGAGAACGACCGCCATGTTGAGTCGCTCATGGACCTGGCGCGAAGGTATTTCTCTGGAAGGACCGGGATTGGCAGCACCGACGCCGGTGCCGCCAGCCCTGACACTACCGCAGAGGTCAACCTCTTCGGAACGGGTCCAGAGGTTGTGGAAAAGATCGAGATGCTTCGCGACATGTACAGCACCGATGAGATCATGTTCGAGGTCAACTGGACTTCATCCGTCCCCCGTGAAGTAGTCATGAAATCGATCCAGATCCTAACGGACGAAGTAATACCCCACTTCAAGTAAGCAGCAGCGAGTTGGGCCGAACCCAACACAAGTCAACCGTTCGTGGTGAGCCCCGTCGAACCATGAACACGCATCAGCCAATCAACAAGAGTAAGGGGAGGCCATCTTTTTGGATGACCTCCCCTTAATTCATCCAATGCGATTCCACCTCTACATCCTCCGTTGCTCAGACAATTCCTACTACACCGGCCACACTGATGATTTGGAATCACGGTTAGAGGCCTATCAACAGAGAATCCTCGGTGGTTACACGTAGAAACAGCGGCCTGTCGTTTGGGTTTTCACAGATAAATTCGCCACCCGAGAAGAGGCGATTACTAGAGAACGCCAGATCAAGGGCTGGTCTCGGGCCAAGAAAGAGGCATTGATTTCTGGTGATTGGGAAAGGCTGGTCGAGCTCGCAAAACGTCGCGGTGGAGACGTCTATGAAACCTGACTTTAGCGGGTCCTTCGACGGGCTCAGGATGAACGATTTCAGTGGAAATTAGGTTCGGTCTAACTACAAACTGGCCAGCTTTTGACTAAGGTGACCAAACCTAGCCAACCGTTCGTGGTAAGCCCCGTCGAACCATGGACGCGCATAGGGCAACAGATCTCAACTAGGGCAAAAGCTCTGGTGAGAATTGACTTGGGTGCATCCTTCGACGGGCTCAGGACGAACGGATCTGGTGGAAATTAGGTTCGGTCTAACTACAAAATGGCTCGCCTTAGACTAAGGCGACCGGACCCAAGCCAACCGTTCGTGGTGAGCCCGTCGAACCATGGACGCGCCGCAGTCAGGTTCAGAAGTAGAAACCGTTACTCCTCCCAGGGCATCCGCTCGTCATCGCCACGGCGACGCCTGGGCGCATCAGGTGCCTCACCGGCCAGCACTGGTTCCGGTCGTTCCGACGTGCTGATGCTGCCGTCGCTGAAGATGACGCCATCTTCACAGTAGGCCTCGATGCGGCCACCGCCGAACTGCTGCTGGTAGAGGTTGGCGTATCGGCCGCCCTTGGCTATCAACTGATCGTGGGTTCCGGTCTCGACTATCCGGCCCTGGTCCACAACATAGATGATGTCAGCGGCGATGATGGTGGACAGCCGGTGGGCTATCACCATGGTCGTCCGATCTCGCATAAGAGGCTGCAACGCCGACTGCACATACCGCTCACTGGTTGTGTCCAAGGCTGAAGTGGCTTCATCCAGTATCAACACCCGAGGTTGATGCAAGATCACCCTGGCGATGGACAACCGCTGCCTCTCACCGCCCGAGAGCCGGAAACCCCGCTCTCCAACGACCGTGTCATAGCCGTCGGGCATCTCCATGATGCGGTCATGGATGAAGGCCGCTTTGGCCGCCGCGATCATCTCGTCCCGGCTGGCCTCCGGCCTGGCGTAGAGCAGGTTCCGCTCCATGGTGTCGTGGAACAGGTAACTGTCCTGGGTGACAAACCCGATGATAGCTGCCAGGTCCACCTGCCGGATCCGCCTAACGTCCGTGCCATCGATGGACACCGACCCCTCTGTCACGTCATAGAGGCGTGGCACCAGGTATGCCAGTGTCGTCTTGCCCGCGCCGCTCGGTCCCACAAAGGCGGCCAGCTGCCCCGGTGGAATATCCAGGCTGACGCCATCCAAAGCCCACAGCCGTGAGTCCTCTTCCACGTCGGCGGCAATCTCATCACTGGCGGCACCGTAAGACCGTGCGTAATTTACCCGCACCGAATCAAAGGTGATCCCACCGGAGACCTGTTCTATGTCCAGCGACTTGGCATCCGGCGAATCAACGATGTCTTGGGTCAGATCCAGGTACCCGTAAATACGCTCGAACAAGGCCATAGACGACTGCAATTCAACCGACACTTGCAGCAGCCTCCCCACCGGAAAATACAAACGACTCTGCAGAGTGGTGAAGGCGATAATGGTCCCAGCTGTGACTGCTGGCGCTCCGGTGTCGGAAATCAGGTAGCCGGCCAGCAGGTAGATAAACGCCGGTGAGATGGACAGAAAGGTCATCACCACAGCGAAGAATGAATGGCCGATCATTTGCTGTCGCACGGCCAGATCAGACAACTCCTGGTTGTGACGGTGGAAATTGGCCATCTCCTGGGTCTGACGGCCAAACAACTTAGCCAGCATGATTCCTGACACAGACAGCGTCTCTTGAGTGATGGCAGTGACCTCGGCCATAGACCGTTGGGCCTCCGAGGTGACCGCCCGTCGCCGTTTGCCGACGAAGCGGGTCAGCACAAAGAAGAAGGGCACTGTTGCCACGGCCACGATGGTCAATTCCCAAGAAAGGATCAGCATCGCCACCAGGGTGCTCAGGAAGATGACAGTGTTGGCCACGGTGTCCGTAAGTGTGCTGGTCACCACCGACTGGATACCACCTACGTCGTTGGAAACCCGGGACTGTATCTCTCCAGTGCGGGTGCTGGTGAAGAACCCCAATGACATGCCTTGAAGATGGGCGTAGACGGCGTCGCGAAGGTCGCGCATGACACTCTGGCCCACAGAGTTGGTCATGTAGGTCTGAAGCACTCCCATCAAGCCGTTCAGGATGGCGATGGCCGACATGATTCCGGCCAGCACCCAGAGCAGGTTCATGTCGGGTCCACCCGTAGACGGGAACAAAGCCGAGTCGAACACGACCTTGATGAGCACGGGGTTGATCACGCCGATGCTGGCCGTAAGCAAAATCAGGACCGTCACCGAGATCACCTGGAACCGGTACGGCCTGAACAGGCGGACGGTCCTGGGCACGATGGGGCTGGACGGTGGGGGAAGGCCGATGGCCTCTGCCTTTTTTGCCGGCGGTTCCGGAACTGCGTGGTGCATTATCGGGTCCACCTGATATAGAAAACGGCGCTTGCGCGCCGTGTGAATTGCGACTATGGCTTAGCAAGTCGGATACGGTCTAACTTGTTATCCAGTCTATCATTTTGGAGTTAGGGGAAATCCCCACAGCCCCCCTTTTGTGAAAGGGGGGCTCCTAGAGCCGAACTTGGCTCGAACTATCAACCATGATAATGAGCAGCGCCTTCCCCTTTCATAAAAGGGGACTGAGGGGAATTTCCGCCCCTCTACCAGTCTCTAATGATCGGCAGAATCCCCTTGCCGAACAAGCCGATGTTGGACATGGTGGCTTCGTGGTCCATCTTGGATTCCTGGCCGTACATGATCAGGTGTTCCATGCCCAGGCGGCCATGCAAATACTCCAACTTTTCCAGGACGGTGTCGGGCGTGCCGCAGACGATATGGTAGTTCTCTTTTAGCTCCTCAAACGATTGCTGTCCCAGTGGTACGGCGTTCCGTCGACCGGCCACTGCCGTGGCGGCAACTGAACGGTAGCCAACCGGGTTCATGTACTCCCTGGGGCCTCTGGTGGTTGCGCCCATGCGCCAGAGGAAGTGCTTAGCCTGCTCGTCAGCCTTCTCCTGGGTGTCGGCCACGTAGCAGCAGAGTAAGTACCCGAAATTGTCCTTGCTTGGAGTATGTCCGGCCGCCGTGGCCGCGGCGCGGTACATGTCGAACAACTCCAGAGTAACGTCCAAGGCGGTTAGGAATGCAACGTAGGTGTAGCCGTGCGCTCCGGCCCATTCGGCAGTCTCCGGACTGGATGTCCCTGGTACCCAGACGGGCGGATGGGGCTTCTGCACAGGCACCATCCAGGGGTTCACCACTCGGTAGTTGTAGTGCTTGCCCTCCCAGCGGAACGGCCCCGGCGTGGTCCAAGTCTTGATCAGAAGGTCGTGGCATTCCTCGAACCGCTCCCGGTTCTCGGTGGGGTTGATGTTGGTGGAGACGGTCTCCACTCCTGTACCCCGAACCAAGCCGGATATTACCCGACCGCCGGAGATCACATCGATCATGGCGATCTCTTCTGCCAAGCGGGTTGGGTTCTCGTGGATGGGGAGGATGTTGCCCAGCAGCAATATCTTGGCCTGTTTGGTAATGCGGGCCAGCACCGACGCCGTCAGGTTGCAGGATGCGTTCATGCACGACGGTGTGGTGTGGTGCTCATTGACCATGATGCCGTGGTAACCCAGTTCGTCGGCGTACTGGCATTCGTCAAAGTAGCGTTTGAACAGGTCGGTGGCCGTGTTGGGATCAAAGTGGGTGTTGGGAAAAGTAAGCCGCAACGACGGGTACTTTTCCGCCTCTTCCTCAGGGTATTCGTGATAGGGAAATTCGCTGAAGTAATAGACCTTCATGGCGTTTGGTTTGTTCTCCTAGGTTTGATTGGGGACAGGGTTATGGGTTTGGAACTAAGCGCTTAAGGGATGAATTTCTTCGAGTTCGGCTTCACCGGCCTTCCTGGCTTGGTATAGATCCCAACGTAGTTGAAGAACCAGCCAAAATTCCTCCGAGTTTCCAAAATACTTCGCTAATCGAAGGGCAGTGCTGGCCGTGATTCCGCGACGACCATTCACAATCTCGTTTACTCTCTGATAAGGCACGTGGATACCATCAGCCAAGTCCCGTTGAGTGATGCCCATCGGTTCTAAGAATTCTTTGACCAGCATTTCACCGGGATGGGTTGGTTCTCTGTCGGAAGGTATTCTAACCATTATTAATGCTCCTGATTAAGACCACGGATCACGGATGGTAGTCCGCTATCTCAACGTTGCTGGCTCCGGAATCAGACCAACTAAAACAAATTCGATATTGATCATTTATCCGAATACTGTGCTGACCTTCGCGGTCTCCCCTCAGACTCTCCAGGCGGTTCCTTGGTGGAACCAACAGGTCATTCAATAACGCTGCTGAGTCTAGCAAATCAAGTTTTCTCGACGCTGTACTCAGCAGAGATCGAGGGCACGTACATCTCGCAGCGGAAGAAGTCGTCCCATTGAACACGTCTTCAGTCCCTTTGTCGGCAAAACTGACAATCACAATAGCATGGTAACCGATATATCATGCTACAACAATTAATCATCAACTTCCATCTAGAAGAGAGGATCGTTTAAGGAGAAGGCCCCTAGTCCTCCAGGGTGGTTATATCCCCGGGGTCTAGGCCCAGTTCGTTGGCTTTTAGTAGGCGACGCATAATCTTGCCGGAGCGGGTTTTGGGCAGCACTGGCATGAACTCCAGTTCGGCGGGGACGGCGATGGGGCCAAGTTCCTCACGAACGTGCAGTTTCAAAGCCGCCACCATCTCTTCGGACGGTTCCTGGCCCATGCGTAGCGTAACGAATGCCTTGATGATCTCGCCGCGTAGTTCGTCGGGCTTGCCGATGACTGCCGCCTCCGCCACTGCGGGGTTGGATACCAGAGCGCTCTCAACCTCAGCGGACCCGATTCGGTGTCCGGCGACGTTCAGGACATCATCGGCACGTCCCACCACCATGTAGTAGCCGTCGGCGTCCCGCAGGGCCACGTCACCGGTCAAGTAGACTCCGGGTAGGGTATTCCAATCCTTGGCCTGCCGCTCCGGGTCTCCGTACACCGTCCGGTAGAAGTGGGGGAACGGTTTGGTTATCACCAGCAACCCACCCTTGTCTGGCTCGGTGATTGGCACACCCTCCCGGTCAACTATGTCGAGTTCTGCTCCGGGCAGCGCCACGCCAACACGGCCTGGCCTGACGGGCAACGTGGCGGGGGTTCCGAGACAGGGACCGCCGGTCTCAGTCTGCCACCAGTTGTCCACGATGTGGCCCCACTCTCCGTTGCCGCAGATGAACTCGTAGGTCCATTTCAGCGCCTCCGGGTTCAGGGGTTCTCCGGCGCAGGTCAAGAAACGCAGCGATGTCAGATCATAATTCAGCGCGTATTCTTCGCCGTAACGCATCAACATACGCAGCAGGGTCGGTGCGGTGAACATCACGTTCACGCCATAATTCTCAATGGTCGCGTAGAAGACGCTGGGATCAGGGTAGTCGATGGCCCCTTCACGGAAGACCGTGGTGGCCCCAGCAACCAGTGGCGCGTAGACGATGTAGCTGTGTCCGACGACCCAGCCAATATCCGACGTGCACCAGAAGACGTCGTCGTCTTTAACGTCCCAGAAGGTCTTGAAGTGATAGTAGGTGCCCACCATGTAGCCGCCGTGGACGTGCTGGACGCCCTTGGGAGTGCCGGTGGTCCCGCTGGTGTAGAGGATGTACAGCGGGTCTTCAGAATCCATCTCTTCCGCCGGACAATGGATGCTGCTTTCGGCCATCAGTTGGTCAAAGTCCACGTCCTTGGAAGTGGGGTTTTCCGGTGCGCCCTTGCGACTCCACACCACCACCTTTTCCACCAAGTCCATATCTTTGACGGTCTCGTCGCAGATGCCTTTCAGGTCTACCTCGTTGCCGCGGCGGTAGCCAACATCGGCGGTGATAACCACCTTGGCCTGGGCGTCTTCGATCCGCCCCCTCAACGAACCCACACTGAAGCCGGCGTAGACCACGCTGTGGACAGCGCCGATGCGGGCGCAGGCCAGCATGGCGATGGCACCTTCCGGAGATAGGGGCATGTAGATGACCACGCGGTCGCCCTTCTTCACGCCCAGGGATTTCAGACCGTTGGCGAACCGGTTGACCGATTGGGACAACCGACCATAGGTGTAGACCCTTTCTGATCCGTCCTCGCCCAGGAATATGAAGGCGGCCTTGTTCTTGTTGCCGTTGGTGAGGTGCCGGTCCAGGGCATTGGCGGTGATGTTGCACTTGGCGCCCAAGAACCACTTGAAAGTGGGGTAGGTCCATTCGAAGACTTTATCCCAGGGCTTGGTCCAGTTCAGTTCCTTCGCCACGTCTTCCCAGAAGGCCTCTGGATCTTTGATGGACTTTTTGTACTCGCCGTCGTGGTCTTGGAGATATGCCTGCTGCACCAATGCAGAAGGTGGCAATATCTGACCGGTCTCTTGGAGTAGGTGGTCGATCTGTCCTTGCTGAACCATTGGAAACTCCTTAGCTCACAGTCCCGATTGAATCGGGACTTTCGGCCCTTTTAGCGCCCTTTGGGCGATAGATTCCCTTATCGTTGCAGCTGTCAGCGGACAGCTACCTAAATTTCGGCATTACCTCTTCAGCGAACAGTTTCATGGAACGCATGACTTTTTCGTGCTTCAGGTCGCCGTAGGAGAAGTGGGCAGTATAGTACTGGACGTTGTGTTTATCCCGCAGTTCTTTGATACTTTCGACAACCCGCTCCGGAGTGCCGACTTTCGCGGTAGATTCCAGGCGAGACTCGAATGAGGGCGGCTGTTCGGGGCGCGTCTTGATCCATTTGTCCAGGTCGGCGTAGATCTCGCTGCCCCCGGTGAGGGTGCGGCGATAGCCATTAAGGTCGGCGACCCAGTCCATGGAGGAGCGGGTGTCTTCCTCGGCCGTTTTCTGGACTTCGCCCACGTAAGTCACACGGAAGAACGGCATGTTGTCCCACTGGGGCTCTACGCCCTTCTCAGCGCACCTGGCGGCATATAGATTCCGTAGGCCGAGCACATCTTCGTCAGGGGTGTTGGCACTGGTCAACATGGGCAGACCACGGGACACTGCGTCGTCGATGGTGCCCGGAGTCCTGGAAACGGCAAAGTACAGTGGCGGGTGCGGCTTCTGGACCGGCACCGGAGCGATTGTCAGGTCGTCCACCTGGTAGTGCTCGCCGTGATAGGTGAACCCGGGTGTGCTCCAGAGACCCAGGATGATGTCTACGATCTCATTGAACCGCTGTGTCCTGGTGTTGTAGTCCACCTTGAAGTTTGCATACTCATAGACAACCTGACCCCGACCGATGCCAAAGTCCAAGCGGCCGTCACTGAGCAGGTCCAACATCGCCGTCTCTTCAGCCATGAACACCGGGTCATGGAAGTTGAGCACGCTCACTCCGGTGCCGATGCGTATCTTCTTGGTGCGTCCAGCCACGTAGGTGGCCAAAGGCAGAGCGGAGGGCACTATCCCAAAGCGGGTGAAGTGATGTTCAGCCAGCCAAACCGACTCAAATCCCAACTCCTCTGCATACTGAATCTGCTCGATCATCTCGTGGTAGAGCCGACCCTGATGGGATGGGTCTTGCTGAGGCCACGAGGGGAGTACAAACATACCGAATTTCATGGAAATTGAAGGCTCCGATGCGGCGGACAAGATCATCTGCCGTTATTGGTTTCGAGCTGCCCTATTCTAACTGGCCCTTAGTATCGCGGCAAGGCGGGTAAGAGGAGTGGCCCATGCCTACCATAATTCGTCTGGATTGACCGCCCAAACTACATAACCTACAATTTGGTCGCCTCCAGTTCACCCCGGTCTGTCGGTATCTGATCTGGGGGCAACACTGGCGCAAATTCTGTCTCCGGAACGGTCCGGAAAAGGAGTCGGAACGACCATGGCAACTGAGGAATACACACGATCCGAATTACTGGTGGACGCCGCCTGGGTTGATGCCCATAAAGGCGACCCCAACGTGGTGATTGTCGACTGCGAAGTCGATGCCGCTTTCGCCCGCGGACACATCCCCGGCGCAGTCCTGGTGCCGGATAACTACGAGAAGAACCCGGACACCGGCCGCCTGCACCTGATGAACCCAGAACAGTTCAAGGCCATGTGCGAGGGTCTAGGCATAGGCGATGACACCCTGGTGATCACTTACGACCATTCCCGCAGCCTGACCGCCGCCCGACTCTGGTGGGCCCTGAACACCTACGGGCACACCAACACCAAGATACTGAACGGTGGCTGGCGTGCCTGGATCAACCACGGCGGTGCCGTTGAATTTGGCCGGGCCGAAAAGCGCGATGTTACCTTCACTCCCAAGCGCGACGACTCCAAACTGGCCACGGTTGATGACCTGAAACAGGCATGTGAAGTCGGAGACTCAATCATCTGGGATGTAAGAAGCGACGGGGAATGGGATGGCAGCAACAGCCGTGGCAACAAGCGCGTCGGCCACGTCCCAGGAGCTGTGCACCTGGAGTGGTTCAACCTGCTGGACTCGACAACCAACGAGTTCAAACCGCAGGCTGAGATACTCCGAATACTTACGGAGCACGGTATAACGCCGGATAAGAATGTCTTCACTTATTGACAGGGTGGAATCAGAGCGGCGAACAGTCTGTTCGTCATGCAGTTAGTTGGCTACAACAACACGCGCAACTATGACGGTTCGATGGGTGAGTGGGCCAACCTGGACGACACACCCTTAGAGTGATCAACGGCATCTAAGAATATGGCCAGATACTGAACTAATGATTCGGGAGAGAATATGCCAGCCTTTGTCATTGGACAACTCAAGGAGATCAGCAATCCCGACGCCTTTGGAGGCTACCAGGGCGCCGCCGTTCCCACGGTGGTCCAGTACGGTGGCAAATTGGTGGTCAACAGCACCAAGGTGGAAGGTGCCGATGGAGACTGGTCTCCCTCTGCAGTGGTCGTGCTTGAGTTCGAAAGCGTTGAGCAGGCCAGGAAGTGGTATCACTCTCCCGAGTATCAAGCGGTAATCGGACAACGGTTCGATTCCGCCGACAGCGCCGTTATTATTATTGACGGCGACTAGCATTTAGCTGGATTCAGAAGAACCTACAAGCACCAATTTCATTTATTGGAAAAGGAGAACATCATGCCAGATTATTTCATGGGAATGGTCCATGCAGTCCACGACGGAGAAGCTTTTGGAGCCTATCAGGGCGTTGCCGTGCCCACCGTTACGCAGTACGGCGGCAAGATGGTCTGGCTGAGCAGCAACGTTGAAGCAGCCGACGGTGATTGGCAACCACTGGGCATGGTCTTGTTCGAGTTCGAGAGCTCGGCCCAGGCCCGCAAATGGTACAACTCACCCGAGTACCAAGCGGTCATCGATCAACGGTTCTCATCCGTCGATAGCAACACCGTCTTTATCGACGTTGACTAGGCTTTAGCGGGGAAATCCCCCAACCCCCTTTACGAAAGGGGGCTTTAACCTGAGCGCAAAAAGCGCCCCAACGAAAATTGGGGCGCTTTTTTAATTCTAACGCGGGTCAGAAGAGGAAGTTGATCGGCCCGGCCAGAAAACGCCAGACGAACTCCCACTTGCCTATGGGTATGGTATCCGGCTCGGTGAAGAACCACATCAGCGTGAAGAACAGCCAGATTCCTGACCCAGGAAAGCCCAGACACCCACAACCGCATTTGTTGTTCTTGAAGGAGGGCATCTGTTCAATTACTCTTGGAGCAGTTGCCTGGCGATGGTCTGCCGCTGAATCTCTGACGTTCCTTCATAGATGGTCAGAGCGCGAACTTCACGGTACAGGCGTTCTACTCGGTTGCCCTTTTCCAGCCCTGCACCGCCGTGGATCTGCACGGCTTCGTTGATTATCTTACTGGCTGTCTCGGTACCGAACAGTTTGGCGAATGACGCCTCTTTGATTATCGACGGTTGACCCGAGTCCTTGAGCCAGGCGGCTCGCTGGGTCAGCAGGCGGGCGGCGTCCAAGTTGACTGCCATATCTGCCAGCTTGAACTGGGTGGCCTGGAAATCAGCCAGACTCTGGCCAAACATATGCCGGTTCTTGGCATATTCGAGTGACTCTTCGTAAGCAGCTTGTGCCATACCGATTGCCGCAGCAGCGACGGTGGTTCTGAAGGTATCCAAGGTGCCCATTGCCAGCCGTAGTCCCCGCCCCCGTTCGCCAAGCAGGTTGGCCTGAGGGACGTGGCAGTCGTCCCATCGGGGCTCGCCGATGGGATGGGCCGCCATCAGTTCCATGCGTTTGGAATCGTCAAAACCTGGCGTTCCAGCCTCGACGACAAACACTGAGATTCCGCGACTACCCTCGCCGGGTTCAGTCTGAGCAAACACGGTATAGGTGTTGGCATCGCCGGCCTGGCTGATAAACTTCTTCGACCCGTTCAAGACCCAGTCATCGCCGTCTAGTTTCGCCTCGGTCTTCATGCTGATGACATCCGAACCGGCATGAGGCTCGGTCAAAGCGAATGCTGCTATGCTCTTACCGCTGGCGATGTCCGGCAGGTATTTGGCCTTCTGCTCGTCGGTGCCGCCCAGGGTGATCGGATAGCTGCCCAGACCCTGCATGATGAAATTGGTGTCTGCCTGGCAAGACACCCGCGCAAGTTCTTCCCGGATGATGCACAGGTCCATCACCCGCACACCTACTCCGCCGTACTCCTCCGGCACGCAGTACCGCAGCAGACCTTCATCGGCTAGCATGCCCATCAGCCCGGCGTGGACGGTGGGCGACTCATCAGCTTCTTCGGCAATGGGTGCGATCTTCTCTTCGGCAAATTGCCGCACCCGCTGTTTCAACTCAGTCTGTTCAGGCGTAAATGCGAAGTCCATTTTCTCTCCGGGTTTTGTTCTTAGATTTTATGCTGCCATTTTATGCTTCGACAGCTCTCCAACATAGGCTCGCAGTAAGGCGGCTATTGGCACTACTCGCCCTGGCTCCTGCCTGGGATAGACCTCTTCGGGCTTCCCGGTCTCCAAGTTCCTGATAATCAACGCTGGCACACCTTTACCAAATGATGTGCCACTTATCCTACGACTGCCAAACACCTGGCGGATACGGTATTTCTTGATAACAGCTACACCGACCGCATCCAGATAAGCGTCGGTCCGGTCCTTCTCGGTTAGGCCAGCAACATCGATCAACTCGACTGGCACCCCGAATTTATCCAGGTTTTCCAGTAATTTTTTAACTTCAGTAACACCTTCGTTGGTCGGTGTCATCGATGGGTCGACTTCGGTGGAAAAATAGTATTTCAACATGGTTCTAGGCTCCTAAAATCCGGCTAGTTTCATTTCACAGATCTCTCTACCACTCCTCCCCCACTATATCGCCGCCCAAATCTTTGAAGCTAGCCGGATGAAAAGCCAACACGTTTTTGCTACAGGTTTAGCCTCCTGACGAGTTCTTCAGCGGTTATCAACGCCCCCGTCAGCCCCTTGGCGTCCTGGTCGGAAAGATACTTGGCCGCTTTGACCATGTCATTGGGGGTGGCCCAGGTTGAGACATCAGCGTCGGGCCGTTGGGCCAGGAAACCCTCCGTGACCACCGGACGCAGCGGCCGCAATACGTTCACAGCAATATTGTGGGGACCAAGCTCCATGGCCAGGCCCCAGCTAAGCCGTTCCAGACCGATCTTGGCAGCGCCGTAATTCTGGCCAATAAGCGCAATCTCTTCGCTGTCGGCCGACAGGGTGGATGAAAAGATGTTATTGGCGGAGTGGGAAGAGATGTTGATGATGCTGCCGCCGCCCTGCTCGATCATGATGGGCGCCACCGTCTTGCAGGTGATGAACGGAGCACGCAGGTCGATGGACATGACCAGGTCCCACTCTTTGACACTCATCTCCAGGAAAGGCGTGTAGCTGCCGATGGCCGCGTTATTGATCAGGATGTCCACCGCGCCATATTCGTCCAGCGTCCGGTCCACCAGGTGGCGAATACTGTCCTCATCTCGCACATTGGTTGCCACGGCCAGCGCTTTGCCTCCGGCGTCTTCAATCTCACCCACGGTGGAATGTATGGTGCCAGGCAGCATGGGCCGTGACTCTTCAGAACGGGCTGCCACCACAACGTGGGCTCCCTCCAACGCCAGTCCCATGGCCATCGCTTTGCCAATACCCCGACTGGCCCCGGTAACTATCGCGACTTTGCCTTCTAGGCTCATTGATTACGTTTCTCTCCATAGACCGTGCCGCATTAAGAAGACGGCGTGATTTGCTAGCAATTTACGGCCCACAGGTAAGTTGGTCAAGTTGTGGTTTAACACACGCGGTTCAACTGCTGACGATTACACGACCAGATACCAGGTCTTTCTCACTGAAAACGTCTGAATTGACTGCCATTTCGGTTTCCAGTAAACTTCACCGTCTTATTCTGGCTCGCCAAAATGGTGAGCTAGAATCGGGTTAGCCGATTGGAGTAACCTGCCTTTGTTGACGTTGCCCCAGACATTTTGGAAGCGGAACCGGTCCTTCAAGATTTCACTATTGTTCTGCATACTGACCGGCCTCCTATCCGGATGGTTGATCGTCACGTTGATCCAGGACAACCGTCAGGTTGCCGATGATGCACGCGGCAACGCCGTCCAGCAGGCGGTGGATGCTGCCAGAGAGATATCTCTGGTTCTGGACACGGTCCCAGTTCTCGCCGACCGGTTATCCCAGGAGATCGGCTCCGGACAGCTAGCTGACGAGGATGTCGAAACCAGATTCTTGAGTTTGCTGGAAGCCAACCCAAAGGTCAGCGCCATCACTGCCTGCTTCTCTCCCGAGCACCTACCTGATTTCGTCGTCGCCCGCGGTGATGACCGATACTGCCCGTTTTCCTACACTGACGAAAACGGTGACCTATTCATCCAGCGGATCGAAGATAGCTACGATTACACCTTGCCCCACGGGAGTATCGATTCCAGCGGCGAGCCCGTTAATACTTACTGGTACCACAGTCCCATCGGCGAAGGGCCTGTATGGGATGAACCTTATTTGGGGTCTGCCACCGGGGTTTATTGGGGAGGGTACGGAATCCCCTTTTACAGAACGCCTGCAGATGGTGAGGTGGCTGACGCATCTGGTCGCACTCCAGCCGGAACCATTGACGTCTCTCTGACCCTGGAACAATTCCAGACCCTGGTGGGCGAACTGGATTTTGGGGACGTTGGCACAGGTTACGGATTTATCATCTCCAAGACCGGTGATTTCATCTATCACCCTGAATCCAGATTCGTGAACCAAGCTCTAAACATCACAGACTATGATCCTCAACTGAGTATCAGCGTCATCAATGGCACCTCCCAGACCGAGGAAGGATCTACGTTGTCGGTGTTCAACCACGTAGACCAGCAGTCGGGAAGGGAGTCTTGGCTGGTCATCGCGCCGGTTGGGCCCGCTGGTTGGTGGGTGGGAATAGCTCTGGACAAAGACTCCATAATCCAGCGGGCGGCGCTGGTGGAAGAGAACCGCAGAAGAGAGGTTGAGATCGCCATGGCAGTGGCGGCCTTCCTGTTCTTCTCGGCCTTGGTCTACATCATCCAGGAACACAAGGGCTCCAACAGAGGGTATTGGAAGGCTTCGATCATATTCTCGTTCTTGGCTATGTCAGGTATCGCCTACATCTGGGTTCTCACTCTAACGGGGTCTCAAGAACCGCCAAAAAACGATGTGATACTCCAAGAGCAGGCAATCACCAGCAAGATCGTTTCCAATTATCTGGAAGATTCAGACAAGTTGATGGAACTGCCAACGGGCATCTTGGTTGAATCGGTGAACTTTGCTTCGGCCCACAACGTGGAATTCACCGGATATATCTGGCAAAGGTATGGAAGTGATGTCCCAGAATCCATGATCCCTGGGCTGACTGATGAAGTACCAGGCTTCACTCTCCCCCAGGCCAATATCGGATACAACGACGACGTGGCTGAGGTTTTCCGGAGGGTTGAAGATGATGAGGTTGTTATCGGTTGGTATTTCAGATCCCAACGCAGACAGCAATTGGACTATGCCCATTACCCATTCAACCGAGAAGACCTCCGAATCAGGATCTGGCCGCCTGACCCATTTGGCGATTTCTTGCTCGTGCCTGATTTGGCATCTTACCGAAGCACCATTCCCGAGATATTGCCCGGCATGGACACCAGCGAATTGGTGCTGGGCGGTTGGAAAGCCGAGAGCAGTTTCTTCAGTTATAGAGACCTGAACCTGAATACCAATCTGGGGCAGGGCATCAGTGCCAACCAAGTTGTGCTGCCGGAGTTGTTATTCCACGTGGGCTTGCGCCGACAGTTTGTGGACGCTTTCATCTCCCATGTGATCCCATTGTTGATCGTGGCATCCTTGCTGTTTGCCGTGCTGGTCATCGTCACCCTGAGGCAGGAGCGCATCGGCATATTCGGCTTCAGCACCTCCAATGTTCTGGCCTACTGTGCGGCTCTGTTCTTCGTCGTGGTCATCTCCCACATCAGCCTTCGGGACGGGTTGGACGCACCCGGAGATATTGTATAT
>MDTC01102560.1_pt1 | contig 16233 bp, 16 predicted proteins | sample 811181 | NCBI WGS metagenome assembly MDTC01 (sample SAMN05326644, study PRJNA326480) | marine metagenome | isolation source: seawater | place: Pacific Ocean: North | collected 2011
CCACACGATAGCAGCCGGGTCTTTCGCCTTCATATCGAGCGCAACCCAACCACAAATAAATATGCCAGCAACGAGTGCAACCCCGACGGCTCCCGCGTAACGAAGTGGGTCTAGTTCGGCAAGCAAAAGATAAAGAGGTATAGCGGCGATTGTGCCGAATGTGCCAGGGGCCTTAGGGAACAATCCACTGCCAAAGCCAAAGGCCACGAAGTAGATTGGATGAGTAAATGCCTTTTTGTAATGTGCTTTCATAATTTAAGTTCTAAAGAGCCCTCAGCAGTTCTTATAAAGAGCCCTCAGCGGTTCGTATATCAAAAGTGCTGGTATCCATTGTGCTCCAAATCCAGAGCATCGACACCTTCACCGAACAGTGCGATTCCTGGCGTATCCACAATTGATCCGACTCTTGTAATGGCTACGCCTGCGGACAACACCAGTTCCTCGACCTGGTCTCTGCATGAATGGTTGGCGGTGAAGCACAATTCATAATCATCTCCAGCGGCGAGCGCCAGAGACAATGCCTTGCCTGGGGATGTAAACAGAAGCATTTCTTCTGACAGCGGCATTTTATTCACATCGACTTTTGCACCTACCCCACTGCTATCTGTCAGATGTTTCAGGTCAGCAAGAAGGCCATCGGATACATCAATCACTGCACTGGCTATCTTGCGCAATTGCTGGCCTATTTTGACTCTAGGCTGCGGTGACTGGTAGGCATCGATCAGGGCTGGAAATTCTCCTCCGGCCTGCGCCAGGAGCAGTAATCCAGCACCAGCATCACCCGGGTGCCCGGTAACATACACATCATCGCCCACACTCGCCCCACTGCGCCTCAGGGCTTGCCCAGGAGGGACTAATCCCATGACAGTAAAGGTCAAGGCCAACTCACCCCTGGACAGATTCCCACCCACGAGGGGAATCTCGAATTCTACCGATAGCCTTGAGAGTTCTGAAGAAAACGGAAAAAGCCAGGTGTGATCTATTCCTGGCATCGTCAAGGCACCGGTAAATGAATAGGGGGAAGCACCCATTGCAGCCAGATCACTCACCGCAGCCGCAAAGGCTCGCCTAGCAACCATGCCCCCATCACAGTCAGTTGGGAAATGAACCCCGGAGACCAGCGTATCCGTCGACACACACAACTCAAAACCTTCCGGCACCTTCAACACCGCACAGTCATCGCCGGGGCCAAGGGCAACGAGATCAGATCGCCATCCAATCGCTGAAAAATATTGATCGATTATCGTGAATTCATCATCAACCATGGGAGCCTCTTTTGGATCAGCCCTGGCCCGAGGGGTTTTGAACCCTCTGCTCAACCTCACGGTACTTCACCGCTAATTGATCCAATATGGAATTCACATACTTGAAGCTTTCACTGGCACCGAACAATTTCGCCAGTTCAATCGCCTCATTGATAACCACCTTGTATGGGACGTCGATTCTTTCAGACAGCTCAAGGCACCCGATAAGGAGGATGGCTTTCTCCACAGGATTTATTTCACTAATATCCCGATCAAGCTTTGCCTTGATGACTTCCAGCAGGGCATCTTCCTGGGCAGCAATTCCCACCAGGAGCTCATGAAGATAAGCCGTGTCGACGCGCTTCATATCATGATCGCACAGGAACTGCTGCTCAACTACAGAGGCTGAATCACCAGTAAGTTCCATCTGGTAAAGAGCCTGCAGCGCAAACCTTCGTGCCTTCCTTCGTGCAGCGGTGGTGGGTTTCATTCAAGGTTTCTAATCAGACTGACCATCTCAAGAGATGTCATCGCAGCATCTGCGCCCTTGTTTCCTGCTTTGGTGCCAGATCGCTCTATCGCCTGTTCAATGCTATCCGTGGTCAAAACACCAAATGCAACTGGCAGCTGATGTTCAACCGAAACGCGGGACAAACCGCTGGCGCACTCACCGGCCACAAAGTCAAAGTGTGGCGTTCCACCTCGAATAACGGCACCGAGGGCGATTATCGCATCACAATCGTTCTTCACTGCTACTTTCTTGGCAACCAAGGGCAACTCAAAAGCACCGGGTGCACGCACCACGGTAATATTGTTTTCTGAAACACCATGCCTGTGGAGTGTATCGATAGCTCCTGACAGCAGGCTCTCAACGATAAACCCATTAAAACGCGCTACTAGAATCGTAAATCTAGCTGTATTGGCGGAAAAGTCGCCTTCAATTTCCCTGATCATGACCCCATCCTAGTCTAGTTTGGAACAGCAGTGATTCTGATATCGTCACCGATGAACCTAAAATCTGTAATATTCACATTAAAAAGGTCGCTCATAGTATCAATTTCTGGCACCTTGAGTAATGACTTGGCACCTGAGCCCATAATTTTGGGTGCCATGTAGATAACGACCTCATCACAATGTCCCTGCTCCACAAGGCTACCGGCAAGAGTGGGGCCGCATTCGAATAGCACCTCATTGCAATCTTCCGATGCGAGCTGCTTTAGAAACCGGCTCAAGGGCACGCGCCCTGTATCATCACCTTCAAGCTCAAGCAGTCTGCAATTGAACGACTTGCCTGCTGCTGCACCAGCAATGGATACAAGCACATTGTCTGGACTATCGACGATCTTCGCATTGGCAGGAACTCGAAGCTTTGAATCAAGAACGTAGACCGGGCGCTTCCTGGAAACGGCAAGTTCAATATTCTCTCCATCCAACTCCTTGGCTCGTACGGTCAAGCTTGGATCATCATCAATAATTGTCTGCACACCAGTAACAATGGCTGAACTACGGGCGCGAAGTTTTTGTACATCCCGCCGCGCCTCGCTACCCGTTATCCATTGACTGGCGCCATTAGCCAGAGCGGTTTTGCCATCAAGACTCATTGCGAGTTTGAGCCGAACATAGGGCAGGCCAGCTTCATAACGCTTCACGTGCCCGGGGTTCAGCTTCCTGGCGGAAGACTCTAGCAAGGTGCTAGTCAGCTCGACCCCTGCATCCTGCAGTATTCGGTACCCTTTTCCGGCGTTCCGGTCATGGGGATCCATCATAGCCGCTACGACACGTTTCACACCCGCGGTGACAAGAGCCTTCGCACAGGAAGGTGTTCTCCCATGGAAACTGCATGGCTCCATAGTGACATAAGCGGTAGCACCTTGTACCTCACCCCCCGCATCAGCAATCGCAATTGCCTCCGCATGGCCCTCCCCTGAGGTCAAATGAAAACCTTCACCAACAACACGATCATTCTTGACAAGAATGCAACCTACCCTGGGGTTCGGGTCAGTAGTGTACAGCCCCTTTTCTGCAAGGCGAATTGCCCTGGCCATAAAATGGGCGTCATCGGCCATTCATGAATCCTTCCTGACTTCCTTGTCCATACGCTCAATCTCCTCACCAAATTCCTTAACATCCTGGAAGCTTCGATATACGGATGCAAACCTGACATAGGCTACTTCATCCAGGTCACGAAGTTCCTCCATGACGATTTCCCCCACCTCCCTGGTTTTGACCTCTCTTTCTCCAGTCGCTCTGAGTTCGTGCTTTATTCGATCAATAGCAGACTCAACGACCTCCAGGGTAACCGGCCTTTTTTCAAGAGCCCGGGCCAAACCACTTCTCAATTTGTCTTCATCAAATGGCTGGCGATTTCCGTTACTCTTGATAACCCGGGGCAAAACAAGCTCAGCAGTTTCAAATGTTGTAAACCGCTCACCACACTGTGTACATTCGCGCCGCCGCCGCACCTGATTACCCTCTGCAACGAGACGTGAATCTATGACTTTGGTCTCCTTGTCAGAACAAAAAGGGCAATGCATTTCTGAATCTTCTGTTCATTTGAGCATCATTTTACTCTATTCATCGAAAATACGTTGCTTCAGTATTGGATAGGCATGATGCAGGCCGCACAAGGAGCTCACCGGTACCGTTGATGCGACTCACAGCAGTAGGGAAGATGTTAGAATGCTGGCCTCATTCAGACTTCAAAAGTAGTATCAGGAAATGGCGCAGTACGTATACACGATGTCCTGTGTGGGAAAGGTTGTCCCCCCAAATCGAACAATTCTTCAGGATATTTCGCTCTCCTTCTTTCCCGGTGCAAAGATCGGTGTGCTTGGTCTGAATGGCGCTGGTAAATCCTGCCTGCTACGAATCATGGCCGGTGTGGATACGGAGTATCTGGGTGAAGCGAGACCACAACCCGATATCAAAATCGGCTACCTCCAGCAGGAGCCAGAGCTGGACCCGGAAAAGGACGTGCGCGGGAATGTGGAAGATGGCGTTCGTGAAATTTCAGACCTCATACAGGCGTTCAACGGAATCAGCGACAAGTTTGCTGAACCCATGTCAGATGACGAAATGAACAAGCTGCTGGAAGAACAAGGTGAGTTGCAGTTAAAAATAGATGCTTGCAATGGTTGGGATCTGGAAAGAAAGATGGAAATCGCTGCTGATGCGCTGCGCCTGCCTCCCTTTGAAGCAGACGTAACCAACCTGTCCGGAGGAGAAAGACGCCGTGTTGCCCTGTGTCGCCTGTTAATGTCCAACCCAGACATGCTATTACTGGATGAACCAACCAACCACCTGGACGCAGAGAGTGTCGCCTGGCTGGAGCGTTTCCTGAAGGAGTTTCCCGGTACCGTGGTGGCCATCACCCATGACAGATACTTCCTGGACAATGCCGCTGGCTGGATTTTGGAACTCGACCGGGGACGTGGCATCCCCTATGAGGGTAACTACAGCGCCTGGCTGGAAGCAAAAGAAAAACGCCTTGAGGTCGAGGAGAGACAGGAAGTATCCAGGCAGAAATCCATAAAGGCGGAACTTGACTGGGTTAGAACACAACCCAAAGCAAGGCATGCAAAAAACCGGGCAAGATTGGCGCGTTTTGAAGAACTAAATTCGCAGGAATTTCAAACTCGCAATGAAACCCTGGAACTCTATATCCCACCCGGGCCCCGCCTTGGCGACCTGGTTCTGGAAGTTAGCAGTGTCCGCAAACAATTTGCAGACAAGGTGCTGATTGACAACCTGGAGTTTACGGTACCAAAGGGTGCAATCGTCGGTATTATCGGAGGCAACGGTGCAGGCAAATCGACGCTGTTTCGCATGATCTGTGGTGCGGAAAAGCCGGATAGTGGAGAAATTCGCCTTGGCGAAACCGTGGAACTGGGATATGTCGATCAGAGCCGGGAATCACTTGCAGGTGAAAAAACCGTTTGGGAGGAAATATCTGATGGCAACGAAGTTATAAAGATTGGCAGATATGAAGCCCAATCCAGGAGCTACGTAAGCCGTTTCAACTTCAGGGGTGCAGACCAGCAGAAACTTGTGCGCGACCTGTCCGGCGGGGAACGCAACCGGGTCCACCTGGCAAAGTTGCTGAAGAAGGGTGCAAACTTCCTGCTCCTGGACGAACCCACCAATGACCTCGATGTGGAAACCCTGCGGGCACTGGAAACTGCAATTGAGTCCTTTCCCGGCACTATCATGGTAATTTCCCATGACCGGTGGTTTCTGGACCGTATCGCAACTCACATGCTTGCCTTTGAGGGTGAAAGCAAAGCCGTCTGGTTTGAGGGAAACTACACTGAATATGAAGAAGATCTTATGAAACGGCTCGGAGAAAGCGAAATAACTCCCACCCGCGTTCACTATAAGAAACTGGCCTGACTTCTAGCGAAGAAACAGGATGATCGGTTTCTGACCCCGCTCCCTGTCTGCAGGAAGTCAGGTCATCGAGTCAGATACAAGAGCCAGCTCAAAGAAAACCGTTCAGCAAAACCTGAACAACATGTCAGATGCTAGTGCTTATCTATTACTCGGATTTCACCCGGGGTAGTAAACAGATCGCGATCTCGAAAATCCTCCGGACGATCCTGCACCTTTGCAGGCATGGCGGTTGGAACATGGATGCCCACTGCATGACCCGGCCGGAGCCTGTTCTCAAGGACATGCTGACCGTTTTTTGAAGAAAAATACCAATAGGGTGGGAAGGCCATGTCAATCTCACGCTCATTCCAATACTCCGCATCACCCTCGTAGTGAGCATCCTTGGTATCCGCATCACCCAGATGGAGTACCGTAGTGGAATTCTGCAGAGTAATTCGAAACGCAATGTTCTGGACATCCAGCATCCGTTCGGGCCAACCGGAGTGGGGAATATATACCGCCTCTATGATCAGATCGTTAGCCTTATAGACAACCGGCTTGTCCCCATACGCAAGCTGGAGCCCGGTTACCCGCTTGAAGATTGCATCATCGGGCGCCGATGCCTTCAACTCATCAACCGCCTGTGCGGGTGCGTAAAGCACTATACCCTGTCTGAGACGCATGAGTTTTAACATGTCGAGTGGCGAAAAGTGATCCTGATGGCTATGACTTACAAATACTGCATCAATATCGTTATAGGGTGCTTCTCCTGAATAGAGTGCCTGCTTCATGTTTTCCGGCAGCAACTGATAGCGGCCGTAGTCATTATTGAATAACGGATCAAAGACCACCTTGGTATCCCCATGCACCACCATCACACCCTCATTGGCTAGGTAGTGAGCAGTTGCACTGGAGTCGCCCAGGAGCAGTGAAGATTGAAGAATTAGCGCGCAGAAGCAGAGCAACCTCCACACAATACCGCTGGCACCTTTCTGGACTATTCTTTTCATAGCAACGATGCCCTTCAATAAGAAAAAGTCAGTTGATCTATTCTGGCTGATTCTAGCCTGGATTGATCGACACTGAATTGCTCTACCCTGAATAGCATCAACTTTCCAACGCATCGAGTGCATCCACAAGTTTATCGACACCAATAACCGCCAGATCGGGAATGGGCTTCTTGGGAAGATTGCCCGTCGGCACTATGGCTTTTTTGAAGCCGTGCTTGGCTGCCTCACGTAACCTTTCCTGCCCATTAGCGACGGGGCGTATTTCTCCGGACAAACCTACTTCACCAAAACAAACAATCTCGGTGGACAGGGGGCGGTTCCGAAAACTGGAAACGATGGCAAGCAACAACGCCAGGTCACTGCTGGTCTCAACTACCCGGATACCACCAACAGCGTTGACAAATACATCCTGATCACCAACCTGTAACCCGCCATGGCGATGCAGCACAGCGAGCAACATGGCGAGCCTGTTCTGTTCAAAGCCAACCGCTACGCGCCTTGGGTTTCCAAGTGCACTTTCATCAACCAGGGCCTGCGCCTCCACCAGCAAAGGCCGGGTCCCCTCCCACACCACCATCACAATGCTGCCCGGTGCCGGTACACTGCCCCTGGAGAGAAATATTGCTGATGGGTTTGACACCTCCATCAACCCTTTTTCTGACATGGCAAAGACGCCCAGTTCATTGACCGCACCAAAGCGGTTCTTGCTGGAGCGCAAGGTTCTGTACCGCCCATCTGCATCACCCTCCAGCATGATGAAGGTGTCGATCATATGTTCGAGTACCCTTGGCCCTGCCAGATTGCCTTCCTTGGTTACATGCCCGACGAGGAACAGGACCGTATCGGTCCGCTTTGCCTGCTGGATCAACACAGAGGCGGATTCTCTTACCTGCGCTACACCGCCTGGTGCCGATTCCACGCCATCCGTATGCATGACTTGGATTGAGTCAATGACAATCACAGAGGGCTTGAGCTCATCCCAGGTTGCGCAGATTGTTTCCACGCTTGTTTCGGACATGACTTTTAATTTGCCCAGGGGTAATTTCAGCCGCCTGGCACGCATACCAATCTGAGCCAGACTCTCCTCCCCGGTGATATAGAGTGAGTTAAGGGAATCTGCCAGTGCGCACAGCACCTGCAGCAGCAGGGTACTTTTACCAGCGCCGGGATTGCCGCTGATCAGGATGGCGGAGCCAGGCACGAGACCGCCGCCCAGAACCCGATCAAGTTCGTCAAATGTGGTTCCGACCCTGGGTGCATCCTCAACGGATACTTCACCCAGTGTTCTTGGTGGCGTCAGCGTCCCACTGAAACCTGCCTGCCTTTTATGATTCGTGCCACCATCGACTGACAGTCGAGACAGGGTGTTCCATTCTCCACAATCATTACACTGGCCTTGCCACTTGGCGTATTCTGAGCCACAGTCCGAACAGACATAAACCGTTTTAGATTTGGCCATCAGTTTTCCGTTCTACCATCCGCGCCATATCCGAGGCGCATTCAAGACACATAATTTCTGGATACCCGCTTACTTACACCACACATGAGGGTATAGGGAATGGTCCCCGTACATCTTGATATTTCTTCAATGGGCAATCCCTTCCCCCAAAGCACACACCGGTCTCCTACCCGAACCAGATCGTCTGCAGCCAGTTCAACAGTAATCATGTCCATTGAAACACGCCCTGCCAGCATGCATTTTTGTCCGCCTATCAGTACCGGAGTGCTCATCGGTGCCTCCCGTGGATATCCATCTGCATAACCGATGGCGATGACCGCAATGCGACAATCTGCCGGTGCTGTCCATATACCACCATATCCTACCGCATCACCTTCGCTGACTTGATTGATTGCGATAACCGGCGCGGTGAGCGTCATTGCAGTCCGAAGGCTGGCAAGTGGCTCAAGATCAGCGAAGGGCGTCGCACCATATAACATGAGTCCGGGCCTGTTCCAGTCTGCCCTTGTATCGGGGTGACCGAGGATACCCGCTGAATTGGCCAGACTCTTAGCATAGGGTAGAGATTTTGTAGCCTCATCAAGGACGCGCAGTTGATCTTCAGTAACCGAAGTATCATTCGTGTCAGCACTTGCCAGGTGGCCCATTACGCCAAGCACCTTGTGGTCCTTGAGCCTCGCCAGGTTCTGGCTCAGGTCAGATATTGACATGCCGAGGCGGTGCATCCCTGTTTCCAGCTTCAGCCAGATATTGAAACCTGACTCACGTTCAAGCATGGCAACCTGATGATCAGAATGGACGACCAAATCAATTTGGTGGTACCCGGCGGTTTTCAGCTCTCCTGAATCAAGTACCCCCTCCAGCAGGGTGATCGGAGTTTTGATACCACTATCACGCAGGGCAACTGCTTCATCCAAACGAGCTACACCAAAGGCATCTGCAGTATTGAGCTGCCGCGCGACCTCGACAATGCCATGGCCATAGGCGTCACCCTTTATCACTGCCATAAATTTGCTTTCGGGAGCCGTGGATCGAGCCATTGCGTAGTTACTGGAGATCGCCGCTAGATCAATTTCCGCACAAGCATAGTTCATCGGCATTGGCAGCATGGATCCTGGTATCTAACTTCAGTTTTATTTTCAGAGCTGGTAGAAACCCTAATAGTAGTCATCGTAATTCTGGGCCAGGTCTTCAAACTTTGTGTACTGCCCGACAAATGTGAGTTTCCTCTTGCCAATGGGGCCATTACGCTGTTTCAGAAGAATGATTTCAGCTACACCCTTCTCCGCATCCTCATGGTAAACCTCATCACGGTATACAGCCATGATCACATCTGCATCCTGCTCAATGGCACCAGACTCTCTCAGGTCAGACATGATCGGCCGTTTATCAGGTCGTTGCTCAAGGCTACGATTCAACTGGGAACCAGCGACCATCGGGCAATTGAACTCCTTAGCAATGGCTTTCAGTGATCTTGAAATTTCAGATATCTCACCTGCCCTGTTCTCCGATGTTCCACTTACCTGCATGAGCTGCAGATAGTCCACTACAATCATTCCGAGGGAACCAAATTCCCTGGCGACCCGGCGTGCCCTTGAGCGGATTTCATTGGGCGTCAAGGCCGCGGTATCATCAACAAACAGTGGCTTGTCATTAAGCAAAGTCACCGCTGAAGTCAGCCGCGGCCAGTCGTCATCTCCCAACTGGCCACTGCGAATCTTACTCTGATCTATTCTACCCAGTGATGACAGCATGCGTAAGGTCAGTGAATCCGACGGCATCTCCATACTAAATACCAGGACAGGCTTGCCATCTGATATCACGGCACTCTCTGCCATGTTCATCATGAAGGAAGTCTTTCCCATCGAAGGTCGACCAGCGATGATAATAAGGTCAGCAGGCTGAAGTCCGGAGGTAATGTCATCGATGTCGCGGAATCCTGTACTTATTCCAGTCAAGGCACCCTTGCTCTGAAATAGCTCATCGATTCTCTCAACCGCCTTGGTTAACAAGGGACGAATCGCTTGCGGGCCACCCCGGTTGGGACGTTCATCCCCAATTTTAAAGACCCGGGATTCTGCTTGATCAATCAAGGTGGCGCTATCTCGCCCCTGTGGATTGAAGCCACTATCTGCTATGTCATGGGCTGCTGAAATCAGCTTACGAACCGTGGCCCGCTCCTGGACTATGTCTGCATAAGCTCTGATGTTTGATGCGGTCGGCGTACCATCAGCGAGGTCAGAAATGTATGCCAGACCACCAACATTTTCCAGCTCACTGACCGCGTCAAGGGATTCGGAAATTGTGATGATATCCAGCGGGCTATTCTGCTCAACAAGTTGCTGCATGCAGCGGTATATGATGCGGTGATCACCGCGATAGAAATCGCCGGCGGTAAGAATACCGGAAACAGAATCCCAGGCATTCTCATCGAGCAACAACCCACCCAGGACTGAGCGTTCAGCCTCAATAGAATGGGGGGGGACCTTAAGTAAAGTCGCCGTGGAATCTTCTGCAGCAGTTGCCAAGTTTTACTCTGGATTTTCACCGGGACCACTAGAGTAAAACAATGCGGGAAGGATGAAAATGGATGTTGGCGAATTTACTCGACAAATCACGTGAGTACTAGTCGGTTCCCGGTGAACGACTAGGTTACTGGAAAAGCCAGCGACTATTCCTCGGCGATAACAGACACTTTTAGTACGGCATTGACCTCAGTGTGTAGATGCACACTGATCTCGAAATCACCAAGCTCACGAAGCGGACCCTCTGGTAACCTGACTTCGCTCTTTTCGATCTCGACGCCTAGGGCAGCTACGGCTTCAGCAATATCTCGAACTGTTATTGAGCCAAACAACTTTCCCTCATCACCCGCTTTAGAGGTCAGAGAAAGCTCCAGCGCTTCAATCTGCTCAGCCCTTGCAGTAGCCCGTATAAGTTTGTCTTCGGCGTTGCGTTGAAGTTCCGCCTTGCGAGCTTCAAACGCTTCAACGTTATCAGCAGTAGCAGGAACAGCCTTATGTTGTGGTATCAAAAAATTCCTTCCATACCCCGACTTTACGGAGACCTTATCTCCAAGGTCACCCAGCTTCGCGATACTTTCAAGCAAAATTACTTCCATTTTCTTTAAACCTCTTTCGATTGAAATCGAGTTCTCAAATCAAACCAACTATCCATCAGTGCCAGTGAAGCCAGCAGCGGATAGACCACCTGAAACATCACCGCCAATAACATGTAAAAACCGAATACCCAGTTACCAGACAGCTTCCTGGAACCAATAAGCCAGTGAATAAAAGCCAACGCCGGTATAATCAGTGGCACCGTCAATAACGGGATCCAACGGCCTAGGTACTCATCAAAGGCAAAACATATCAACATCATGAAAACCAGTACCGCACTCAGGAGTGGGGACATTCGCAACTGACGAAACTCTTTGCCAAATCCACCAGGGTTGTAAAGTTCGCTCTGCCACCATCTGGCCAATACCAGAAATGCCAACATAGCGTAGGCCTGCCCCATAGCAAAAAAACCCATGATGGCACTTTTCGCCTCCCCGAAGGTAAGCTCCCCCGTCTGATGCAATTCTGTTGCAAGCTGACGTGAATATTCCAAATACCATTCCACGATAGCAGCCAGCACTTCCGTCGCACTCAGCTCAAAAACCAGACTGCCTGCTCCTGACACGAGCACGGCTATCGCAAGTGTTACCTCCCAGGAGGCCGTCACTCGCAGCACACACGCAAGAAGCGCTGTGCCCAACATGGCTATAACCGGGCTCGGATCCCCTACCAGGTACAGCGCAATCCCCAGGGGTATCAAAGCCCACATCAGGACCATCAATCCCTCAAGCGGTCCCTTTCGTAAAATGACCAGGCTAACAATGGCCGTACCCAGCCAGTTCAACAAAGGCAGAGAGGTACTGACAAGCGTGGCACCGACCGCATGGGATCTACCACGCATTACAAACTCAGCAAGGGCACGCATAGTTTCCTTTATAAGGTCACAAGGTCAACTCAGGGCTGCATCGTTCAATCATGATATCTAGTTATGCGCATCTGTATAGGGGATCAAGGCCAGGTATCTCGCCCGCTTAATCGCGGTTGCCAGCTGTCGCTGGTACTTCGCTTTTGTTCCTGTAATTCTACTTGGTACAATCTTTCCCGTTTCAGACACATAGGCCTTCAGCGTCTCAAGGTCCTTGTAATCAATTTCCTCTACACCTTCAGCAGTAAAACGGCAGTACTTTCTCCTTCGATAAAATCTGGACATGGTCTATGCCTCCGCTTCCGTAGTTTCTTCCACTGGTGCTGTCTGTTCAGTCGCTTCACCTGATGCTTCTTTGTCATCTACCTTTTCAGTCTCAGGTTTTGGGCTTTCCGTACGGGGTGTATCATCCTTGCCCTTCTTCTCCCGGCTTTCTTTTTCTGCCTTCATCATCGGGGACTCTTCCGTGTCGGCTCTCTTACGACCCATGACCAGATTCCGCACAACTGCATCATTGAAACGAAAGGCTGTATTTAGCTCTTCAAGAATTTCCTTCGTACATTCAACATTGAGCAAAATGTAGTGTACTTTGTGGATTTTTTTGATGGAGTAGGCTAGTTGCCTGCGCCCCCAGTCTTCTACACGGTGAATATTTCCTCCACCCTGTACTATTAGGTTTGAATATCGCTCGATCATTCCTGGGACCTGCTCACTCTGATCAGGATGCACCAGGAACACTATTTCGTAGTGCCTCATTTGTAGCTCCTCTCGGTTAAATGCTTCCTGATTTTGATACCTAGTTTCGGTACCCAGTGAAGCAAGGAGAAATTGGGTGGCGGATTGTAGGCAATGAAGAGGAACTATGCAAATCCTACCGATACTGTCCCTCTTCTTTGCCTACAAAAGGAGGCAAAGTGGGCTGTCACGTGCCCACAATGGGCCACAACTGACTCAAGGGTGCAGGCGCTGCCTATTTACCTCATACAGGCAAATACCTGTAGCTACGCTGACATTGAAGCCCAGCGCATCGTTGACCATAGGAATTCTGGCAAGAAAATCACAGTGCTTGCGTGTATTCTCCCTTAGTCCCTTGCCTTCCGACCCCATTACAATCGCAATGTGATCACCAAGGTCAATATCCGATATGGCCTGTTCCGCGTCGAGCACCGTGCCTAGAATCCAGACCCCAGCCGATTTTAGCTGCTCCATACACCTGGCCAGATTCACAACCTGAAGGTATGGTACCTGCCCCGCTCCACCACTGGACCGCTTGATGGCGTCCGCATTGATGGGAGCGCTCGCATTTTTCGGAGCAATAACCGCTTCTACTCCCATGGTTGCCGCACTGCGAAGGCAGGCACCGAGGTTGCCAGGATCAGTCACTCCATCAAGTAAAAGAAATAGCCTCTTTCCTTGTGGCTCGGTTAACAGTTGCTCAAGGCTTACCTGTTTCTGATGAGACGATACTAGACGCAGCAAGGCGCCCTGATGCGATCCACCCGCAAGGCGGGATAGCTCTGCCCCACTCACCCTCTCGACGGGACAACCCTTTTCCCGGGCCAATTCAAGGATTCCCCTCAGGCGGCCAGACAGCCTGCCATCCCTGACAAACAGGCGCTCGGATGTGGCGGAGCGCAAACCCTGCTCTACGGCATGGATACCATAAACCAGTTTCCCGTTAGCCATCTGCTCTTCTTTTCCTGGCTTTCCGTGATTTGCTCTTTTGATGTGTTTTAGCTCCCTTCCGGGCACGTTTTTTCTTTGCGCCCGCTCTAGGGGCAGTAACCGGGGAGTGAGAAACCAGTTCAAAATCTACCTTCCTCTCATCCACATCTACCCTGATGATCTGTACGCTTACTATGTCCCCAAGGGCGTAGCTGGTTTTTGTCTGTCCGCCAGCAAGGCACTGGCTTTCCTGGTCATAGTGGAAATAGTCGCCGGTGAGCGTACTCACATGGATCAGGCCCTCAACATAAACCTCGTCCAGCTCTACAAACAGCCCAAACTTGGTAACGCCGGTAATCACTCCGGAACAGACGTTTCCAACCTGGTCACTGATGAAATCGCATTTCATCCACTCCAGCACGTCATAAACGGCCGTTTCCGCACGTCGTTCAGTCGAACTGGATCTTTCTCCACACATCAATACATCGTCTGTACTGTAGGGGTACCAGTTACCTTTATTCGTTCGCCCAAAACGTTTAACCCGCGAGCTTTCACTTTTGCTATGAATAATTGATTTAATCAGTCGGTGCGTCATCAGATCCGGGAAACGTCTGATAGGGGAGGTAAAGTGAGCATATTCCGCGTAGTTCAGGCCAAAGTGCCCTTTGTTTTCAACCTGATACACGGCCTGGTTCAAAGATCGAAGTAGAACCATCTGCAGCACATGACCGCTCTTTCGTTTTCTTATCTCGTCAAGAACACCGCGATAGACTTTTGGGGATACGCCATCTTCGCTGGGAAAGGCAATGCCCAGGTGTGCCAGATACTGGCTTACCCCCTCGACCTTTTCTTCTTTCGGAGGCTCGTGGACACGATACAGGCCAGGCTTCTCATGTTTGCTGATGAATTTTGCAGCACACACATTTGCGCACAGCATACATTCCTCAATCAACCTGTGTGCATCGCCACGAACCCTTGGCTCAATACCAGTTACCCTGCCGGCGCCATCGAATTCAAAACCCAACTCCTTGGAATCAAACTCCAAAGCTCCCCGGGAGTTTCTCATCCCCAGTAACATCAGATACAGGTTGTTCAGTTCATCAATATGTCCGCACAGATTTCGATATTTATGTCGAGTCTTATCATCTCCCCTCAGTATGGACGTTACCTCTGTATAGGTCAGCCGCCCATGAGAGTGGATGACACCTTCATAAAACAGGAAACTACTGATCCGCCCCTTAGCTGAAATTTCCATTTCACAAACAAGGACCAGGCGATCAACTCCAGGTTTCAGCGAACAAAGGCCATTGCTCAGTTTTTCCGGCAGCATGGGTACAACATACTGTGGGAAATATACGGAAGTGCTTCTCTCGAAGGCGGCCTTGTCAAGGGGAGACCCTATATCGACATACCGCGCCACATCAGCTATAGCAACAAGCAGCCGCCAGCCGCCACGTGCTTTCTTTTCGCAGTAGACCGCGTCATCAAAGTCCCTGGCATCTTCGCCATCAATGGTGATGAATGGCAAGGTCCTGAGATCATTGCGCTTTTTCTTATCCTTCGCTGCTACCTCAATGGGCATCTGGTCAACCTGCTCGAGAACCTCATCATCGAAGACAAATGGAATATCGTGATTACGTAAGGCGACTTCGACCTCCATGTCAGGAGTGAGGTGATCGCCGAGGGTTTCGATAATCTTTGCTGTAGGAATGCCATGAAGGGAAGGCTGTTCCATGATCTGCGCGATGACTATCTGCCCTGCTTTGCTTTTTTTCCGGTTAAGTTTATGCACGAGAATTTCATGTGTAATTTTGCTGTTCAGGGATTCAAGCAGGTTTAGTTTGCCTTCATAGTAAAGCCGAGCGACAACCTGATGAGTATTTCTTTCAACAACTTCCACAATCTCACCTTCGCTACGGCCGCGCCTGTCCCTTCCACGAACCCTCACCTGGGCCACATCGCCATGAAAGACGCACCGCATCTGGCGATTTGATAGAAAAATATCCTCGTCCCTGTTTTCGCTCGACAGGAATCCAAATCCATCCACATGGGCGATCACCTTTCCAGTTACCAGTTCCATACGGCTAGCAATTGCATAGACGTTACGCCGGTCAGCAACCAGTTGGCCATCACGAACCATGGCACCTAATCGATTCTTTAGAGCTTCATGCTGATGCCTTTCACCAAGTTCCTTCGAAAGGCGCTTAAAACTAACGGGCTCGCCAATTTCTGCCATCGTCGACAGTATATGTTCACGGCTCGCTACCGGGTTTGCATACCTTTTAGCTTCTCGCTTGCGATGTGGATCTTTGTTCAATTCAATGCCTTCATGGTTGTGCTGTCCATTCTAGCGCTAACATTACACTAATAACTACGCTCTTCATCGTAAGCCGCTTAGGATCCTCATAATTGACAGCAGCTTTTCTGCCTAGTAATCTTTCGCGTCCTCTTGCCGAGGTGGTGAAATTGGTAGACACGCTAGCTTCAGGTGCTAGTGGGGGCA
>MDTC01257663.1_pt1 | contig 16233 bp, 16 predicted proteins | sample 811181 | NCBI WGS metagenome assembly MDTC01 (sample SAMN05326644, study PRJNA326480) | marine metagenome | isolation source: seawater | place: Pacific Ocean: North | collected 2011
GGGTAGCCTGCCAGGGGGACAACGTACGTGGCGACGAGGAGCAGGAACCCTACGCCGGAGAGTGTCCACATGACAATGTTCCAGTTGTCGGGGTCGTCTTCGAACCCTACTGCGTAGTCCTGGATGGGTTGACCGAGTCGTGCCCAGGTCTTTCGGTAGATGGCGACGAACGTCCAGGAGAGTACTGTTTTAGACGTTATCGAAAGAATAATATACACTTTATCTACGTCGTAGGTTTCTGCGTACTGCTTGGACACGACGTACAGCGTCTGGTGCACGCCGAACGAGGCGTAGAAGATGCCGAACAGCACGACGAGCATTCCCCACTCCATTTGGATCCCGGTTTGGTTGACGGCGTGTTCTGCCATGACGAAGAGAACGCCTGTGAGGAGTAGGAACCCTGCAGCCAGTGTGAGTGTGGGGTCCCATCCTCGGTTGACGTCTTGGCTCCATCCGACGAGTTGGAGTGCGGCGTTGCCCACCAGTACCAGTTGGACGACGTGGAGATTGGTTTCGCCTTGTCCGACAAGGAATGCGACTTCGAGTAGTCCTGCCGTCACGGCGTATTCGATCCATCGGCGTGTGTATTCGATCTTTCTCGAGTAGCCTCGTCTTGGGGTTTCGTCGTAGTTGGCGTGTTGCCAGACGCCCAGGAGGTGTGAGGCAAAGGTGATCCATTCGTTCCATGCGACCCACATGATGGGGTTGACGTTGGGGAACACTTCGATGGGGATATTTCGTGTGAAGGGGGAGGTACTTTTGACGTACTCGTAGCCGGTGAAATTGAGGGACCGTTTGCAGTATTCGATGGAGGGGCGCATGGTGAAGGTGATGAGACAGGCGGACACGAGGTGGACGACGGCGGCAGCGGTATGCCAGCGGAGCATGTTGGTGGGTGTTTCGCGTGTGTATATAGTCACTGGATCTTGTAGGTCGTGAAATCGTCGGATTCGAAGCCGCGCATGCCGTTGATTGCGCGTGCGCTGATGCCGTTGTTCCAGTTCTCTTCTTCGCAGAGGGGGAAGTAGTAGACCTCTGTCCTGTCCTCGCTCACGCAGGCGAACCAGGAGTTTTCGTCTACGGCGGGAAGGTTGTCGAGATCCACAGGGGTCATATTTTCCCACTTGTGGGGGGCTGTGCGTATGGTGTTTTCGCGCATGATCGGGTAATAGCTGGGGAGATGGCTCACGAGGTGGACAGCCATTTTTTTGTGTGTTTGTGTGTGCTTCCTACACCACGTGGTGTGTGATTGGGTATAGATTTGGGTGGTCATGTCGTACACGTGTGGCGGTGCGTGTGGCAACGCGTCGTGTACGTTTGTAACGGATGCCCACAAGGATCTCAAGCGGCATGCGAATCCAGCGTTGCGTGCCACTTGGAACAAGCGAAAACGGGAGCGTGTGCGGTGTGTGGAGTGTGCCCAGGATTTAGCCCGTGGGAGTGTGTCCAACCATATGGTGCGTAAGCACGGGCGAAAGCGTCGTGTGCGTCGTCGTGTGGGCATCGACGCGTGCGAGTACAGTTTTTTGAAACGTTTGGTGCGCCGTTCGATTCAGCACGACCGCGAGGCGGGGCGCGGCGGCGAGGTGGACGACGTGCCCGGGTTGGCGTTGGAGATCCACGCGCGGACCCGTGCGTTGGGGGGTGTGGACGACAACGGTGGGAATTGTCGCACGGCGTGTGCCATGGTCCACCAGCCTTTCAGTTTGTTTAGCACTACGTTGGACCGTATAGACGACTCGAAACCCCATTTTATCGACAACGGGTTGTCTAACATTTGTTTTACGATCCGTGGAATGAACCAGTGGACGTCGTTGCAGAAGGGTTCGGACATGTGTGCGCGTTTGCGTGCCGAGATGTGTCGTGAGGTGTCTGCGGAGGAGGTCTCAGAGGCGTTGCGTCGTGAGCGTCATTGTACGAGCGCTTGGTTTGCGGGGGCACGCAAGGTGCGCCACAATATTTTGTACGAGTCGATGCGTAAAATATGGTACCGTGATGCGTCGGCGCGAAAGTGTTTTAAGTCGCGCAAGCGTATGTTTGCCTACATTTACAAGTTGTATGTGGACGCGAAAGCCCGTTGTGCCATCAGCGGCATCTTCCTGAGTGGGCATGCGTACAACCGTGTGCAGGGGGAGGTGTGTGCGGTGCCTCATCCCTTTCAGCCGAGTGTGGACGCCGTGGACGCTTCTCGTGGACATGTCCGTGGGAATTTGCGGGTGGTGTGCAAATTTTTGAATCCAACCGACCGCTCCAAGTGTGATGCCAACAAGGCGTTGCGTTCGAACGGGGATGCGCCTCAGTCGTGGACGCCTTTGTTGTGGAAGGAGTATGTCATGGTGTAATTAAGTTTGTTTTTTTCCAGTGGAGTATGAGTGTGTCTTTTGGCGTGTGGACTTCTGAGTCGATTCTTCGTGCGTCTTGTGTGGAGGTGACTTCCTCCAAATGTCTGGTGCACGACCAGCCTGTGAAGGGTGGCTTGCGTGACCCACGTTTTGGTATTCTTGGCAAGGGTCGTTGTGCGACGTGTGGTCGTGGTCGTGTGACTTGTCCGGGACACTGGGGGCACGTTGTGCTCAGCGCTCCCATGTACCACATTTCGTGGATCAACCATACGTTGCACTGGCTGCGTAGCCTTTGCGAGGGGTGTGGTGTGCTTCGCGGCGAGGGGACGTTGCGCAACCGTGCCTCTCGGTCCCACCGCACGTGCAAATGCGGCGTGAAGCGCGCCAAGTACGGGTGGGACAAGACCCGTGCCTGTGTGTTGCGCAACGACGAGTTGTACCCGGCGTCCGAGGCGCTCAAGCGGTTTAAAGCCTATGCGTCTGCGGACCACACCCCTGCCGATTTGATTCTGACGGTGTTTCCCGTACCGCCGTTGCACGTGCGTCCTCCGTTGATCAGTGGGGGTCGAACGCGCGGGGAGGACGACCTGACCTACCGTTTCCAGAACATTTTGCGCAAGAACGAGGCACTTACCAAGTGTATACAGGGGCATAAGCCTCGTGTGGTGTGTGACCAGGCGCGCGAAAATCTACAAAATGCGTTGACCGGCTATATCAATCACAATAAACTTACGAACCGTCGTCATCGCAACAAGCGCGAGTATACGTCGTTGACGGGGCGTTTGTCGTCCAAGGAGGGACGTGTGCGTGGGAATCTCATGGGGAAGCGTGCCAATGCGACGGCGCGCAGCGTGATTACACCGGACGACCGCTTGGCGATGGGGCAGATCGGTATTCCTGCGTCGGTGGCGAAGACGTTGACCAAGTGTGTGCGTGTGACGGCGTACAACAAACGTGAGTTGGAGTACCAGGTGGAGACGGGTGCGGTGCGTTACGTGTTGCGTCCGGACGGGTCTCGCGTGGACACGTCGATCCGCAAGCCTTCGTTGGAGGTGGGTTGGGAGGTGGAGCGTTCCATGGTGGACGGCGACATAGTGCTGTTCAACCGCCAGCCGTCCTTGCACAAGATGTCTATGATGGCGCACGAGGTGCGTATTTTGCCGTACGATACCTTTCGGATGAACACGTCTTGCACGTCCCCGTACAATGCCGACTTTGATGGTGTGACTCATTGCTGTCAACAGGGAGCTTGAAAAGAGTGCTACTCCCTAGTGCTATGCGCGACATACCTTGATGCGGGAAACCCCTGAGAGCTCTTATTACCATCGGTTGAGCGAAAGTTCAATGCGAGACCACGGTTAACAGCCGTACCCAACGGTAATCAACATAAGAGATTGGGCAATCCGCAGTGTGACTGACTACGTCCGTGTGGCTAGGATAGGTCAGGCATTCAGAGACTGAACGGGTATGGGTTTTCGATGAGGGTCTAAGCAACCTGAGAAGGCTTAAGATACAGTCCGGCTTGTTGGGAAACCTGCAAGATATCTCGGATGAGATGAACGTCCACTTTCCCCAAACGTTGATGGCGGAGAGTGAGGCGCGTGAGATCATGTCGGTCAAGTACCAGGTGGTTTCACCACAGAGCAACAAGCCTGTGATGGGGTTGATCCAGGATTCGTTGTTGGGGATGTTTTTGTTGAGTGGTGCGACGTTGTCGCGTGCGGACGCCATGCAGATGTTGCAGGCACCGTTGCCGTACCAGTCGAGGTTTACGGGGTTGGAGATTGTGAGTCGTGTGTTGCCGGATATAACGTACCATGGGGGTGTGCACGTGGTCCGTGGGCAGGCTCTGTCGGGTCGTTTCACCAAACGTGATTTGGGGACGTCGCACGGCTCTTTGATTCACATTATGTTTAACGACCTTGGACCTACGGTGTGTGTGGACACGATGCACAAGCTTCAGAGGTTGTCGCATGCCTACTTGCAGATCCGTGGGTTTACGATTGGGTTGGGTGATTTAGTGCGTTCGGACGAGGTGACGCGTTTGTGCGAGGCGGAGCGTGCGTCTGCCTACGCGGACGTGGAGGGTGCCGACGAGGTGCAGACGAACATCCGTCTGAACAATTGCCGTAACGTGATGGGCAAGGCGGCATTATCGCAAATGGATGAGAAAAATAACCTCTTCGCCATGGTCCACTGTGGGTCCAAGGGCTCCATGGTAAATATAACGCAATTACAGGCGTGTATTGGGCAGCAGAATATCCGCGGGGGTCGGATCCCGATGGAGTGGTCCAACCGCACGATGACCCAGTTCGAACCCGGCGACAAGCATCCGCGCACGCGTGGGTTCGTGGAGCGTTGCTATTTAGAGGGGTTGTCGTCCAGTGAAATGTATTTCCACAACATGGCGGGGCGTGAGGGGTTGATTGACACGGCGATTAAGACTGCCGAGACCGGTTATATTGAGCGTCGTCTGTCCAAGGCGTTGGAGAACATTCGGACGTGTGCCGACGGGTCTTGTCGGGATGGGGATCGTGTCATATGTTTTGCCTACGGGGACGACGGCATGGACGGCATGCGGGTCGAGAAGCAGTGTTTCCAGGGCTTTTCCGGCAGCGACGAGACCTTTATTCGTTCCATGTCGCAGGACCCTTCGGTGTCGGGTACGGACTGGTACCATTTGCCGGTGCCTGTGGCTCGTATCTTGGAGACGATACCGCATGGGGATACTCAGATGGAGTCGTTTGAGTTGGATATGTTTGTGTCGCAGTTTCCTCCGCTGTTGGGTGCATGGATCCGTGCCCATACGCCGACGATGAGTTACGCCAACTTTTCGTTGTACCGGGACACGGTGATGCGGGAGTTCCAGCGCGCCAAGGTGTGTGCCGGCGAGTCGGTCGGGGCGTTGGCGGCGCAGTCGATCGGGGAGCGGACGACGCAGTGTACGCTCAATTCGGTGGACTACAACGAGCGTTTGGTCATTTACAATGTGTCGGGTTGCATTGGCAAAGTCATTGATGGTATCATTGACCGTGCTGGTAAGACGGGGGAGGTGATTCACGTGCGCACGGAGCGTTTGAGTGCGTTGACCTTTGACGCGCACGGTGCGGTGACGTGGAACCGTATTACGGCGGTGACGCGGCACCCTCCGGAGAACGAGGACGGTTCGAACGATTTGGTCAAGATTACCACCAAGTCGGGGCGGACGTTGACGTGCACGCGTGCCAAGTCGTTCATGGTGTTGCGTTACAACCATTGGGTACCGATTCGCGGGTGCGAGCTCGATCTGGGCGACGAGGTGCCTGTGATGGGGTCGGTGCCTACGCGTTGGGAGGGGGATCCGATGGAGGCGTTTACGCACGGGGTGTTCATGGCGACGGGTACGATCGACCGTTTCCCGAGCATGGCGTACGACGAGCGCACGTTGGCGTACCTCAAGTCGCTCAAGTGTGGCTTGTTGTTCGAGGGGGATCGTGTGACGGTGCAGTGCTGTCGTATGCGTGCACGTTGGTCTCACTTTCCGCGGCGGGTGATTGGCGCCTCGCCCGAGTACGTTCGGATGTTCGTGTTGGGCTACGTGTTGCACCGCAGTGTGTTCAAGGACTCGGTACTGTACGTGGAGGCGTCACCGACTACGCGGGATTTGTTGGCGTTGTTGTTGTCATCGCTGCATGTCCCTTGCACGTTGTATGCCCGTGGGTTGACGATGCCGAACATTTGTATGTTGGGGATTGGACAAGGGAAGATGGACGTGCGTTGGGTGGGCGAGACGTGGGTGGACGAGATCGTGAAGATTGAGTCGGTGCCTTCGTCGCATCCCTATGTGTACGACTTAACGGTGGAGGGGACCAAGAACATGGTGGTGCTCAACGGCATTGGCTGCAGAGACACCTTTCATTTCGCCGGAGACAGTTCCAAGAACGTAACGTTGGGGGTGCCTCGTCTGGAGGAGATTATGAACCTGTCCAAGCGGGTCAAGACGCCTTTGCGCACTTACAAGGGACCGGTCTTGCCACGTTACGTGCGTCTGTCCGACATATTGGTCCGCCGTGGTCCGGTGTTGCCGGGGGACGCGGCGTTGTTGGCACCCTTTTGGGAGTTCCCCGACCCGGGCACGTACAAGGGCAAGGTCGAGAGATGGGAGTTGTACCCATGGCACGACATGGAGACGTTGCGTCGTTGTGTGGGGGTCGACATTGCCTACACGCAGGGTCCTCGTGTGGTGTGTCATGTGTATGGGTTCGACGGCGACCTGGACATGGTGTTGCAGGGGGAGGAGGGCGGCGAGTGGTGTCGTTCGGTGGGCGACCATGTGGAGACGTCCTACAGCGTGTACCAGTTGTGGGAGATGCTTGAGGACTGTACCTCCATCTACACGAACGACATTCTGGAGATGCATCGTGTCTACGGCATTGAGGCAGCGCGTGCGTGTATTCTCAAGGAGGTGCGGAAAATCCTGGCGTTCTACGGCATTTACGTCAACATTCGACATTTGTTGTTGCTTGCCGATTGGATGACGCACCGTGGGTTGACGCCGTTGACGCGTCATGGGATGAAGCGTTTGGAGGAGACGCCTTTGAAACGCAGCACCTTTGAGGAGGTAGTGGATGTGTTTCATCAAGCGGCTCTGCTGAAGCAGACGGACAAGGTGGAGGGCATTAGCGCGTGCATTTTGACCGGCAAGGAGGCGAAGATGGGGTCGAATATGGTGACGGTGCTGAAGGACGAGGTGGTGGAGCGGATGTACGCCCAGCCGTTTCCGAGTGAAGATATCGAAATGTTCCAGTGGATCCCTAAGAGTATATAAGCATATGTTTTTTAATAAAATGGCAACCCCCAATGACAAAGATGACCAACCGCCCAAGACACCAGGTAAGTCATCCGCCCCTGCGGGAGAATCAAAAACACCAGCTTCTGGAAATACAACCGTAGAATATATAAAAATTGAGGAGGCTAAGGAAAAATTGCAAAGCGATATGTTTGATGCTTTAAATGAGTTCAATAATCCTGTAGAAAAATCATTTACATTTCAGATGTCCAATGCACAGAAATCAGCTGATCATTTTGAAAACGCGCTAATGCCAATGTTATATGCAACACGTACTGGCACAGGAACTGAAAGTACGGACAGCGGCAAAAAAAAAATAAGGTTGACATATGATATAAAATATAAAACTCCTTCAGGAGATATTACATTACCGGAAACATCATTGCTAGATGACATAACATTGCGTGTGAAACGGACGTACTTATTTTTGTTTAAGAAAACGATTGAAGCCATTCAAAACTCTAGAAAGACTCCGGCTGAAAAAGCAAACTTACGCATTTTAGCTGCGCTTCGAATGCATGCGATGATAACATACTACCACGAGCTGCGTAAGCAGGCGAGTCCAGGTATTAAGGATGTTGGGTATTCGGACGATGGTGGGGATTTTGGTGATGGTGGCTTTGGTGATGGGCAATCAGTTGTGTTGAATGATGATGTTATGGACGATATCAACGCTGCAGTGAATGCAGATGATATGTTGCAGGCTGCACTGTTGTCCGTGTTTGGTAAATTAATGGAAGGAATGACCGCGGAAAAAAGCAGGGGAGCTCTAAAACGAGCATTTGAAAGGTATGACAAGAAGAACATTGATAAAATGGACGCCGCCGCTCTGGAAGGCGATGCAGCTCCTGCAGGCGGTGGTGGTGGCGGTGGCAGTGGCGGTGGTGGTGGCGCAGCTCCGGCAGGCGGTGGCAGTGGCGGTGGCGACAATTTACACTCGTATTTGAAACAATTAAGACTTTAGTATTCATTCAAGTGCCACTACGCATCCATCTTCTGTCCACGCCATCGTCTTTGATCAGTTCTTCGAGTTCTGCCACGACGATCTTGTATTGTTCGTCGGTGAGTTTGTGGTAGATGTGTGCTCTTCTTCCTGTCTCTTCCCGGTAGGCACTCTCCAGCGCCCAGTAAATCTCGTAGCTCTTCGGCATCTGCTCGCGCATGCGGAAATGTACGCTCCTGCCTGCGACGACTACGTTGTGGAGATGTTCCGACAGGTTGGCGTCGGAGGGTGGGTGCCAGAAACCGCCCTCTTTGTAGTAACGGAGATAGTCCATGTTTGTATTCCATATCCATCCGTTCATACACCACAGTATATAATGCCCACGTGGAACGTATAATATGACTGAGGGATTAGATGAAACCATACGCGAGTTAGATAATCAGATACAACTATTAGAACAGAAAGTAAACAATATGACAACAAATAATAGTGACGATCTGACCACGGATTCTGATGATGATCAAGAGCGTCTAGCGCAGCAATTAGCAAAAATAACTTCTGATCAAAAAGCCACACTGAATGCACAAAAAGTCAGACTGATTGAACAAAAAGACATACTGAATAAACAAAAAAAATTGTCACAAGAACAAGTGCAGACGCTACGCGACAAACAGCGTGCCCTGGTCTCTGGGGCAAAAGTTGTCATGCGCAACGCTACATTTCAAGTCAATACTGCCCAAATCAGAGCTAAGAAGCAAGAAGCGGATGCTGTTGAACAAAATGCCAAAGCTGTCGAAGCAAAAGCTCGAAAAGCTAAAACAGCTGCGGAGTACAAACAAAAAATAGACAAAATAAAAAAGCAGAGTAAACAACAAAAAGCCAGACAACAAGCTGCCAAAGCTGCCAAAGCTGCCAAAGCTGCCAAAGCTGCCGAAGCTGTCGAAGCTGACGGAGCTGGCACTGGTACAAGCAGAATGGGGTTTCCATTACGACTCTAGTTTGCAGTTGTGAAAACTGCCTTCCAAATCCCCTCTCCAATGTCGTATATATTGCACTATATAAAGGCTATGGTACCTTTTCAAATATGGGTGACAGGGATGCGAGACAAAGATTCAACGCACTAATGAAAAGGCATCGCGATTTAATGGGTGAAAAAGAACCGGTCAGGAGGAACAGAAGCACTGAGACAATGAAAGCACTTTTGGAAAAACAGGAACGCAGACGGCGGATACGTAAACAACTCGAGCAGCAGGAAAAAGAGGATGCCAATAAGGTGGACCCTAAAATGGCAGAGCTATTACTTATGATAGACAGAGGCGGTTATACAGCTAAAGATTTGGATAACAAACGTGCAGAGTTAGTTGGAGAAGGCTGGGAATATGAGTTATCGTTTCTAGAACAAATGGACATATCGATCAAGAACGGGACGTCGGGCTGGTACGCCATACGGAAGTGGTTTAACACTGATTTTTTATGCATGTTATGCGATAGGTCTCGTAGAAACAAACAAATCATAGAGGACCTCGAACTTTACTACAAACTTCTCCATAATCTTAACCCTACAATTGAAAAGAATCTGTTTGATCAGCTTTTGAAGGAAGCAGTGGAAACATTTAATGAGAAATTACCGGAATGGCAGGTAATTCATAATGGTGAGCGTGACACACTGGTGGTTACAAAACGTACATCGTTCATGGAAGAGTACTTCAAACACAATAGTCCATCGACGCCTCAAAGGCGTTCGAACGCAGCTAACCAACCCTCCGTGAGAAAGAAAACAGAATCAGTTCAATTCATTGCAAGGGGTAAACAACTCAATTTTGGTGAAACTTCCATTGATGCTTTGAAGAAAGCTATGACGGATCGACGTCGACGAATAAAAAATTTAAAGATAGAAAGAGCAGTACGGGACGCAGAAAGAGCAGCACGGGGAAAATGGAATCCATCTTCGACAAAACGCGAAGTACGGGACGCAAAAACAGCAGAACAGCAACGAAATAAAAATCTATCTAAGACAATACGCGCAGTAGGGGACACAGAAAGAGCAAATCAGCAACCAAAAAAAAATCTACCTAAGGCAAAACGCTATCGGGTTCAACTACGACTCTAATTTGCAGTTGTGAAAGGTGCCTTCTGGGATGTGGATGTGTTCGTCGTAGTTGACCGTGTCCAGTCGGATGCAGTCGTAGAAGACGTGTTCACCGAGTTCGGTGCCTTTGCACAGTTCGATGTAGGGCATCCGCGTGCACTCTTGGAAGGCGTAGTCGCCGAGTTTCACGTGTTTGCCCAGGAAGACGTTGGTGAGTCGCCAGCAGCCTTGGAAGGCGTGGTGTTCGAGGACGGCTTTGTCGGGGATATCGATGGCGTCGATGTGCGTGCAGCCTTGGAAGGCGTGTGCGCCGATGCGTTCGAGGTCGGGGGACAGAAAGACGCGGGTGAGGTGGAGGCATCCCTTAAAGGCTTTTTCGGCAATGGTTTTGCACGGGAGTTCGATGTTGGTGAGGTTGCAGCCAATGAAGGCTCCTTGTCCGATGTGTTGGAGGGTGAACGGCATTTCGATTTCGCTCAGTTGGGTGCACCATTCAAAGGCGCCTTCTGGGATTTCTTTCAGGTCTTCGGGCAGAGTTACGTCGGTGAGCCGCGTGCAGAGCCGAAAGGCGTGTTTGCCCAGGGTCACTCCCATTGGGATTCGGAGCGTGGTGAGGCTGCAGCGTTCGAACGCGTGGTCTCCGATGTGTTTCAGCGTGGAGGGGAACACGATGGTGGTAAAGTTGCACCCTTGGAACGCGCGTGGTCCGAGGGTTTCGACTCCTTCTGGCACGAACACGGTGTCCACCGAGTCTCGAAAATTGTGCAGCGTGCCTTCGGAGATGTGAAACATGTTTGGAGGTGTGTGTGTATCCATGTACACCACGATCCTATTAGTCTAGTGTGAAACTGAATAATGTATCCGTTGTTGTTTGCCTATGCGGTCTATGGGTTTACGTTTGCCTTTAGTGGTATCGCTATCCAGTACACGATGGTCGACGAGTACCATTTCACGCCTGTGGAGATTAGTTTTACGGCGGGCATCATCTCTGCCCCTTGGATGATCAAGCCGTTGTACGGGTTTGTCATCGACCGTTTTCCCATCTTGGGGTATCGTCGGGGCTACGTGTCGTTGTGCGCGTTCCTGTGCGGCTGTCTCTACGCATACATGCCCTCCATGGCACACGACAAGGCGAGCATCGTCGCGTCTCTCACCGTTGCTTCGTTGTGTATTTGTGTGGCGGACGTGGCGACCGACGCACTTGTGGTGCAGTTGGTCAAGAAGGGCAACAATATTCAGAGTTATTGTTGGTTGTGTCGTTGTTTGGGCACCTTGATGGCGACTGCCTTGTCGGGGTTGGCGTTCGAGCACCTGGGCTACGAGTTTGTGATTCGGAGTACGTCTGTGGGTCCTTTCTTGCTGTGTGTGCTCATTTGGGAGTACAAGGAACCTGTACAGACCCCCAGTGTGGTGGCAATGCCCGCCGTGCGTGCTGTTTGGTCGATGCGGCGGTTGCTACTGTTTATCTTTGTGATGGGGTTGGTACCTGAGGTGAATTCTGTGTTGTTTTTTGTCCTGAAGAGAGATATTGAGCCGGTGGCGATGTCGTTGGTGGACATTTGCGGGGCGCTCTCCTCGTCGTTGGTGGCTGCCGTGTTCAACTACTTGCATTGTTCGGACTACCGGAGTTGGACGCTGTCGATTTGGTTGGGTGTGTTTGCCAACGTGTTGGCGTTGATGATATTGACGGGGGCACCTCCGCTCGAGTACGCGTGTGTCCGTGCGGGTGTACTGGGCGTGGCGTCCATGTTCTACGTGCTGCCCGTGGTCATTCGCGTCGCCCACGCGTGTCCGGACGGGGCGGAGGGCACGACCTACGCGCTCGTCATGGCGTGGATGAACATGTCCAACGTCTTGGGGGAGTTTATTCAGTCGGGGTTCGTGTCGTTGTTGGGCATCACCGAGTTGAATTACCGTCATATCTTGCCCTTTTTGTTGGTGGCGATTGTCTGGAGCGGCGTACCTTTGTGTTTTCGGAGGACGACGTCTATTTAAGGCTTACACGGAAGAATAAATGTATACGATTCTTTTTTCGTTAGAGAACAACCGACTTATGTGTAGACGAGGCAATGCCTTGTTCCGCGTGCAGCATCTGAACAATATCCCTGGCATGCACGTGGAGTTCAGCACTGGGGAGACTCTTGTGCAGCCGACGTTTTACAAAGACAGCTGTGGTTACTTGCAGGCGCGCGGCGACGATCCAGCCACTGGGTTGTTTGTCACCGTAGAGATCGCTTCTGCTTTACGCGCCGGTACACCCATATGCATGGTCGTTATTCCCCCGCTGCGGCTAGTCTAGCATGTAGTATGCCGCGTGGAGGTGTTCGGGGCGCATGGATCCGACGACGCACACCCAGACGGTGAACAGGGACACCGACATGAGCAATTCGAGCATGAGTACTCGTGGTTCGGCGAGACTGCTGGCTTCGAGGCATTCGTCCATTTTTTACAATGTGCATCTGTGAATATGCACCACTATATAAACAACGTTTTCGTCCGTAAACATGTGGATCTTTTTGTTGTTGGCGTTGGCTGCGGCGCATGTCCCAGTGTTCGACGACGATTTGTTGGAGCGTGATATTGTGGGCAAGAGTTGGGGGGTGTATCGTGAGTTGGAGAAGGACGAGAGTATGTTGTTGCGTCTCAAGGTGGGTGCGGGGGAGGAGTTGTCTTTCTCTGTCAACCTGATGGGGAGTATGACGTTCGAACCGGGTACCGAGTACGTCAACGTGACGCTCTACGGGCACAACACGTCACAGATCGTCTGCGAGCCCGACTACACCGGGTGGGGCAGACGTCTGGACGTGGGTTTGGACCAGCTGCGTGTGTTCCCGACCGACACCGAGGACAACGGGTTTCACTACGAGCCGTTCGGCGTGGGACTGTACCGTTCGTTGGTGGCGTGCAAGGGCGACGCGGTGGTGGGGGACACCTTTAACCTTACGATTACGGCGAAGCAGGACGTGACCTTGTCCGTGGGGGTTGGCATGGCGGAATCGTTTGACTGGGGAGATTTTGCGACCATGTCGATTTCGCTGGGGCAGACGTGGGTGATGGACGGTTGGTCTGGGTGGTGGTTTGTCTTTACGATCGGGTTGAGTTTGGCGATTGTGTACCTGATGTGGGAAACCATTTACAAGGGCAACATGAACAAGTGGCGGCGGAGAGAGATGGCGTTGATTCACGGCTTCTTGCTCTTCAGCGTGCTGCAGTTTTCCAGTCGTTTGATCCAGGTCACCATGTACGGCGGACCGATCACGCAGCCCGAGCTGGGGGTGACGATGATCGTGCACATTCTGCTGCCGTTGGTTGTTTTCGTGTTCCTTCACAAGCTGTGCACGTGCTACAGACTGCCGTGTGTGAAGTCAAAGTACATTCGTGTGAACAACCTTAAATATCGTGAGGAAGACACCGTGCAAGACTACGCGATGCCTTATCATTTCATAATGCGCCTCCTGTTGGCAGTGTACAGTTTCTTTTTGGTGTGGCAAGACTTCCAGCTGATACCGATACTGATGCTGGTTGCAGCGGTGGGATACGGATTGGTGGATATAAACAATGAGGAAGATATGTAAATGTTACCTTTACCAAACGAACTGATTTTATGTATCTTAGAGTTTTTACCGTTGACACCACCCGTGACCTCACGCAGTGTTGCCTTGTGTCGTTCGAATGTAGTGTGGGCGCCGCGGCTGCAGCAGCGGTTTGATGTGAAGAGTTCAGAAAGCTTCTACGAGTACCACTGGCAACAATATCTTCAGCGCCATGCTCGTCAATACAAACAGCAGTGGTCCATGGGATGTGTGGGAAAACGTACGCCTGCGGTGCCCCCACACTTCATGCACTATAAATACCCATCTTCCACCTTCAAATGCCCAAAGTCCGCCCACGTAAACCCCGTAAACCTCGCAACCCCCGTAAACCCCGCAAGCCCCGTAAACCCCCGTCTGGAAAGTCTGGGCGTTGCTGGTCAGGATACAAACCTACCCCCGGAAAGAAGCCCTACAGCAAGGGGAGCTGCATGAAGGACTAGCCGTACAGCATGCGACTTTCCTCGTAGTCGAGCGCCTCTCCGGTGACCGGGTGTTTGAAGAGTTCTGGGACCATTGCTTCTGTGCCCTTCTCCGCGCCAATCTTGAGAATCCGCGTGTAGGCGGCGTCCAGTTGTTCCTGGGTCACTTTGGCGCACACCTCTGCGATGATTTCGTCAAGGACTTGTTCGACAATGGGGTTGCTCATGTTTTGTGGATGTGTATTGGGGTATATACCCCACGTGGTGAAAGAAATCCGTTTTTTCTACGGAACATGTTGGATCCTTCACGTGGTGTAGGAACGTACGTCTGTGCAGAGAACGCTACCTGTTGCGACTACTTAGATTTTTTACGTGCAAAGTGTACAATTGTTGACGGAGTTCCAGAATGTCTCTACCATCGTCTGGAGGGGTTTGTGGTCAACATGACCGTGCAGGGGAACCAGGTGCTCGTGGACTGCGAGGAGCAGCTGGAGTTCACGCTGCTGGGGTTGTTTCTGGTCATGTGGGTGGTGAGCGCGTGTGTAGTACTCCTGGAAAGCTGACTCGTCAGTGTGCCGACCCTATTACCCACTTTGAGACCCACGGCACCAAGGCGCAAGTGGCGTACCAGTATCTGGCGAGCATGTCGGAATGTTACCGGCGTACGATCGCAGGGTGTGCTCCCTTCGTGGAGACCCACGTCAAGACGGAGCTGGTGATGCTCATCGACATGTTGCGTCTGCAACCCAAACGAAAAGCGCTTCTGAAGACGGCACGTGACCTCTACGCACGTGCCCACCGTGTGCACCGTGGTGCGGCGATCGCAGAACACATTGCATTCGTCTACGGCAGACTGGCGGAGTGCGTCGCGCTGCATTTGAAACAGGAGGGTCAAATTCCCCTGTACATTTCCCACATGGACGTGCTGGCGATGGTGCGTCACGATATGGAATACCCGAATCTGGAGGTGCTAGGCGAGTACGCGGTGGAGTACGACAAGGCGGCGCTGAAGGCACACGTGGACTTGTGTGAGGAGGTGTACAAATTAAAAACGATGCTTTAAATCCCTGCGACGAACCTAGATGTCTGTCTTTTCTTTGAATATTTTTGTCTGCGTAAGAATCGAATGAACGCTTCCATATGTGAGCGTTTTAGCGTGAATCTATATTCTGGGGGCGACTGCGGTTGGTCTGAGTTAAGTCGACCCTCTCCAAATGTTCTCCATGTATTCCCGCCTACCCAAATCTTGTCGTTCCACGTGGTGATCGTGAGGCATCCAGGCGACTCCCAAAGGTCGAACAGTATCACCAGCACCCCACATACAAAAGCCACGCCGTAGTAGATCAGCTGTGCTTGTAGGCTGTTGAAGTACGAGTCCGTCCCGTCGCCACAGGTGGTCGCATCCTCCAGGAATCCAAACGTTTGCAGAAGGGACCAGCCCAAAGCGCTGAAAATCATAATGTACTCGATGCCGGTGTAGCCCGACCGCCACAGGGCGAACCGCAGCAGGAGTATCTGCCAGTTGAGCGCCAGAAAGTTGATGATGTACTCGAGTGCAAAGTCTACTTTGAGATCCCCCAGAAACACGACGCCTTCGACCACTACTGCCACGTCCCATAAAGACTGTAGTAGAATAGGCGCCCAACGCAGGTAATATTGCGTGGACATTATGAAGGTACAAATCTTGCTTATATACGTGGTGTATATTGTGTGTCAATCTTACTGCAAAATGGCATACGAGAAAAAGGATTGGGATGAGATGTACCAAAAATGTCAAAAGTTTGCCAAACTTGAGTACGAGACCACCAAGGAGCACCGTCGCAGGCGCAATCAGAGCAACGCTGCACGCATCCGTATCCAGGTGGCGGACGGAAAGATGGGGGAGCTGCTGGCGTACAAGTACTTCCAACGTTGTGGCTACGACGTGACCGAGCCCGATTTCGAGATCTACCAAAAGGCGCACAAGTCCTTTGACGCCGACTTTCACGTGAACGGGCACCCCATGCACTGCAAGTCGCA
>MDTC01054874.1_pt1 | contig 16232 bp, 12 predicted proteins | sample 811181 | NCBI WGS metagenome assembly MDTC01 (sample SAMN05326644, study PRJNA326480) | marine metagenome | isolation source: seawater | place: Pacific Ocean: North | collected 2011
AGTGACAATCGGTACTGTAACCCACAAGTTACCAAGTCCGTTCTTGACAATGGCTACACAGAACCCTGTCGAACAAGAAGGAACATATCCTCTGCCTGAGGCACAATTGGACCGTTTCATGTTCAAGATGAGTGTCGGTTATCCAGACCGTGCTGATGAAGATGAGATTCTTGCTCGACGTATCACACGAAAGAAGGACGCTGTAGATGTTGAAGTCATCACAGACCCTGCACGTGTGGTTGCAATGCAGCAGGCGATTGAAGATGTATACGTCGATCCAGCAGTTCGTATGTACATGGTTGAGGTAGTTGCTCGAACACGTGAAGACCCCAGAGTATTGGTCGGTTCATCACCTCGTGGTTCACAAGCACTGCTCAAAACTAGTCGTGCAGCAGCCGCAATGCGTGGCCGCGACTTCGTAACGCCTGATGATGTCAAGGCAGTGGCTCCTCTAGCAGTTAGCCACCGTCTTATCCTCAAGCCTGAGCACCAAATCAAGGGTCTCGAACAGCAAGAAGTTGTCGAAGCAATCTTGCGCGAAGTTCCAGTACCAACGGTCTGAGTATAATCTGAACCATTTTGCGTAAAAGGAGTGTATACCATGGCATGGAGTCGTAAGTCAGCAATGTTCGCGAGTCTCGCGACAGCGCTATACTTACTCGGTCTCGTATTGCGTAATTCGCAGCTAGTAACAGTGGCTGTGGTATTGCTTTCTTTCCTAACATGGGCAGCTCTTCGTGCAGCCCACGCAGATGTAGCAGCATCAGGTCGCCGATTAGATGAGGACGAGCAAAATGAGGATGCTCCAACTCTGGCCTCTTTATCTGCAATGCGGAAAATTTCCGCTGCTCGGATATTTGAGGACGGAGAAATACAAGTAACTCTACGATTACAGAATCATTCACCACTCTCCAAGATTCTGGAAGTCAAGGATTCAGTTCCTGAGGTCATGCGTATTAAGGAAGGAGCGAACTACATTTTGATGGAACTGGGCCCCCGCCGTGAAACTCTAATTGAGTACACTGTTGAGTGTCCACTCCGCGGTTTTTACACACTAGGTCCTGTTGGAATACGTGTACAAGATCCATTTGGATTATTCCACAAGGAAAAGGAAATACATGTTTACGATGATTTCCTAGTGTTCCCCAAAACTGAGGACCTCAAGGATGCTTTCGTTAAGAGTAAAGTTCCTAAGATTTTCACAGGCGCTGTTAACATCAGGCAACCAGGCGAAGGTTCTAATTTCTACAATCTTCGAGAATACATACCTGGTGATCCCATGCGGAAGGTAAACTGGAAAGCATTCGCACGTGCAGGTAAAATGATGGTCAATGAATTTGAGCGAGATGCAGTTAGTGACATAATTCTCATTGTAGATAGCCGTGCAATTTCAGAAACAGGTCCCGTGAGTCGAAATTCGCTTGTTTACAGCACACGTGCTGCAGCAAGTTTGGCACAGTATTTCCTTAGTAGACGTGATTCGGTGGGATTAGTTATCTACGGTGATCAGATTAACAGTGTTGATAGGGATACTGGTAAGAAACAATTGTATGTCCTTCTAACAAAGTTAGCAGGCGCAGCAGCTAAAGGAAACACACCACTACAAGTTGTGACAAATCGGATTATGCCCCATATCAATAGAGGCAGTCCAATTATCATCCTGAGTCCACTAGAAGGAGATCCGACACTTGTGAATGCAGTCAGAGATTTCCGGGCCAGAGATTTCGATGTTACAGTTCTGAGCCCTTCAAGCCTCGAGTTTGAGTTTGATGCAAAGCGATTAGATCGTACTGGGTATGAAGTCATGAAGACAGAGAGGGACATTTTGATTACTGAATTGAGAGGACTTGGCGCATTTGTGATGGATTGGGAGCCAGACATGCTCCTGTCAACCGCTCTAGCAGGAGCAAGAGGATTCTGAGGAGATGGTACAATGGTAGCAGGTCAATCAGCAGATACAGCACATCTATACGATGGGAAGACCATTCGAAGTGGAGCTCCTTCAAGAAAAAAATTGGCAGGCAAAATGACAGGCTCATCCGAATTGCCTAAAGATGCCGTTCCAGAAGTTTACGTTCCGAGTTTCGTTGAGAGTTTGTTTGGTGGGCCACTTGTTCCAAAGATGAAATTCCTGCCTGCAGATAGGATGGTTCAGACTCTACAATTGATTGGCGGGGGCTTAATGATGGTGCTTGCAGTGCTCACATATCTGGTAACACCAGTAGATGGCACGGCTTGGAATGGAGTATCCATTTGGCTTGGACTCGATGCAATGGGTCCAATTTTCCACCTTCTAATGGTCATAAGTGCAATCGGAGCTGGGTTTTATGGGATATTCCGAAGAGATGCACGTGGTTTGTTGGCATCATATGTTCTATTCATCTTGATTTCTCTCCGTTTTGCAGCATCGAAGGACACATTCGAGACAGGTATTCTACAAGATCTTGGAGAGTTCTGGACAAAACAATTGATTGTCCTCTATGCTGTATCTTTGGTCATGTATATTGAAGTCACAAATGGAATAATCCGTTTTTCGATGCTTGATACCAGTATTCGCACAGGCGAGGTCTATGTAATGAATGTCAAGAAGGTGCTAAGCAGATATCATGTGAGTTTGGTAGTCACACCAATCATTGCAATGTTTGTTGCAACTGGTACATTGCTGATCAATGTAATCATCCCTTGGTTTTTCAACGCATTCGATGCAGAAACTGCAGCACGACTTTCGCAATCTGTTGAATTGACAAGTGTTTATGGGGTAGCCCTTGGAACAATGTTTGTGTTCATTTTGGTTGCAGCAGTTTTTGCAGCGAATATACCTCTAAGGATACAGCAATGGAGAGAGTCCTCAGATAGTTGAGCATCAATTGGTCAACAAATCTAATCCATTGCACAGAACACGAAGAGCCTTTTCTGTATCATCTTCGGAAACAGATGAGTGTATCGCATGGTCTCTTGGATGATCATACATAATCTCCATTTTCAAGCCCTCTATCCTTGCGATTTCTTGGATTTTCTTCAGGGTACTGTTGTCATTTCCAATACCTTCACCAACAAAGCACAGAATTGACATTGCTTCTCCAATCTCAGGTGTAGGTAGATTGAGACGTTCTGATAGGATTCTTTTGGCCCTTGCAGCCATTCTCTTGGAAACTAACAGACGAACGTGCCCTGGTTGCGCATGGATACTGACGACATTTATTCTTGAACGATTGAGAATACCCATGGCATCACTTACAGATTCCGTCAATGACATTGCATTGGATAGATTCCATTTTAGCGGTACTAATTTTGAAAGGCAACCTACGGCACGAACTGAAGGTTCTTTCGAACGAATTGATGGTCCAATGATGGTTCCTCCGATTTCAGGACTATGAAGGGGGCGCAGATACAGTGGGATCCCAGAATCTCGTAGGGGTTCTACTGCTGAAGGATGAAGCATTGGTTGACTGAAAATTGCTAATTCAGCAGCTTCAGTATAGGATAGGTTGGACAAATTTCGAGCGGGTAATGTCCATCTTGGCGATAATGCTAGTACCCCATCTACATCGCGCCAAATGGTAACGCTCGCAGCATCAAGTGCCGAAGCAAGAGCCGTCGCAGTTAGATCCGACCCCCCTCTGCCTAGAAGCGCAAACCCGTCTCGTGAAATGCCATACCAACCTGTAATTACTGGAACTGCCTTTGATGGTAAAGACAAACTTTCACGGGTTGCTTGAATATCGATAGTTGCATCTTCGCCGCGACCTACTAGGCAAATTCCTGCGTGCTCCGACCAAGTCGGTACAGCAGGTATCCCTCTTGCGTGAAGTGCTGCTGAAATTGCGAGACTTGAGAGCCGTTCACCACAAGCCAAGATGTCTGCCTTCTTATGCTCCTCTGGTTGTGTATGATATCTCTCAAGAGAATCACAAAGATGCTTCAGTGTATCCTTGAAATGTGCCTCCCAAGGAGATGAATTGATTTCTGGAACTCTTTCAACATGCTCTAATTCAATTGAGGAAACGAATGCTAAGTTTGAGGAAATATGATCATTTTCAATTTGTTTGAGCAACCTATCTGTAACACCGCTAAATGCTGAAACAATAACAACTGATTGTTTTTCAGCCAGTCTAATTCTTTCTACAACTGCATCAATATCTTCTATAGCTGAGAGACAAGAACCTCCAAATTTATGGATATGTATGCTCATTTTTCAGCACCTCTTAATTGCATTAAATCTGCTAAAATCAATCGACAAACAGCCTCGACAACAGGAGCTGCTCTTGGTGCAATGACTGGATCGTGGCGCCCCCCAATTTGGAGTTCACGCATCTCGCCAGATGGTAGATGTAGTGTCATTTGTGTCTTGGAGATAGAACTTGGAGGTTTGAAGTGTACTTGGATTCGCAAAGGGGCTCCGGTTGACATTCCACCTAATGCCCCATCGGGATTACTTCCTACAGGAGTTTGATCGATTCCCCATGCATCGTTGTGTTCTGAACCTTGCATTCTGACAACGTCCTTCCCACGTCCAAATTCTACCGCACGTGCAGCAGGTATGGCCATGAGGCCCCGTGCTAGCGCAGGTTCTAACCCCTCAAACCATGGTTCACCTAGACCGATTGGAAGATTTGAGATGCAACATTCTACGCTTGAACCGATACTATCCCCTTGTTTCCTGAGGGCCTTGACTAATGCAAACATTTCTTCAGCGGCCTCCGAGTCATTGCAATTCAGAACATCGCATGCCTCTCCATCCCTTGTTCCATCTATTCTACCCTTAATTGGCCCAATTTGAGAACAATGTGCCTCAACCATTGCATCACCAATTAAATTACGAGCAATCGAGCCAGCAGCAACTAGACCAAGAGTTAGACGGCCTGATTGAGTTCCACCACCTCTAAGGTCAGCTGCACCGTTTGTTCTTTCGGCCTCAGGAAGGTCTGCATGTCCAGGGCGAGGATGATCAGGTAGGAATCCATAATCCCGGGATTTAGCATCTTTATTTCGGACCAATAAGAGAATCGGATAACCAGTCGTTTTCCCATTGTAAACACCAGACAAAATTTCGCATTCATCAGGTTCAGCCCTTGCAGAAAGCAAACGGCGCCCCGGCCGTCTACTTTCTAAATCCTGAATCAATATTTCAATATCAATTTCAATACCGGGAGAGACACCTTCCAGCAATGCACCAACAGCAGGACCATGGCTCTCGCCAAAGAGTGTGACTCGAATATTCTCGCCGAGACTCATCCCCATCTCTGCACCCTACGGGTGCAGCGCGGAAAAACTTCCATATTATGCCTCGCTAGTCAGGAACTTGGTTTCAATTACATTCCATCCACGCGGTTCTAGTGTCTGTTTAATCCTGCGAATAGAAGCATCTAGACTAGAAGGTAGAATTGAAACAATTGCTGGACCTGAGCCTGTTATTGTAGACACTCTTGAACCAATTATGCCTAGGTCATTGCATATTTTACGGCCAAGAGTATCTCCTGTTGCAGTAGCGACTGCTCGCCCATTCTGAATCATTGCTGTAAAAATCTGCTCTCTTTCAACAGCAGATATTGCCTGTTGGAACTGCCCTGAAGCCATTTGGAAACGTTCAGGGTCGATCTCTAGTTCTCGTGGCCCCCTGTCGATAATCAGAATAGTCCAATCTCCTGCACCCTCAATTTCGCCTTGCATCAATACTCCTTCTGCTGCAGGTACGGATGGGTCAACGACTTTCCATCCAGACTCAACTGCTGACCACGAATCATCAACTGAACCAGTCAATGAGCATCCACATGCTAGTTGTGCTGCTGATGCAAGATCAACAATCTGGTGATTTGCAAGTTCAGTCCCCGTTGCATCTGAAAGAGCACGAATGCAAGCCACTGCAAGGGCTGCACTTGATTTCACTCCACGCCCCATTGGTATATCTGATCGTACAGCCCAATGAAATTCCTCAGATTCAGGTAGTGAAAGTCCCGCAGATTCCCATGTTTCCATTGTAGATGGAATTAATCCGTGAGGGTCATCTGGTTGTGTTTTAACAGGGGAATCTCTCAATTGAACTCGGGTTGATAATGTGATACTCACCGTTGAACCATAACCAGCTCCCAACGCATGTAGGATACTAATGCCTCCATGCCCTTCACCTCGTCCCAAAACTGCCAAATTCGACCCTCCTAGCGCTCCTCGACTGATGACAGAACATTCTGACCGATATGTCTAGCGGTTGTACCCATTCTAGCAAGTAGGGTATCACCGTTGTTTATTGAAGTTACAGAAAGGCATTTTCCGTTTGGAACAACAAGTCTGACAGTCTCAGCCTGTTGCAAGAAGGTTTGTCCAATAATACCACTATCTGAATGCCTGAATCTGATAAGCAAAAATGGTCGTGTTTCTATTTTTAACCGACCTACAATAGCATCACGTAATTCACCCTTTGAGTTGCTAATTGCTACTTTATCTCCCGCCTCAAGTTCACACAGATATTTTGTAGTCGTGTCTGAAAGTAGGACATATGCATGAACAGCGCCAGCGTTTATTCTAAATGGGCGTGATGGAACAAATTCACTTTCCAAAGTTTCCCCGTGTACTAGAGTCAGCGCATTTGCAGAAGAACCCACCAACAATCCCTCACCAACATCAAGTTTCGAAGTCAAGTCTACACAGACACGATCTCCAGTGCCACCATCTTCTACTGCAATCACTTCAACTTCTACAATTGGAGACTCATGGGCCTCATCGAAGGCGCTTTCTTCACCCAAAGATTTCACTGCTAAGCGTTCCGCTGCTATTGCTTGAGCATCAGCCCACATTACTGGTTGGTTTGGAGGTATCAGTAATGCATCAACACCCGTTTCTAGCGCAAAAGCAGCACCCCTAATCGATTGAGAATCATCAATTCTTGCCACAACTTTGGTCCCAGATTTCTGTGCTGCTGCTACAATATTCTCCAGTGGTATCATTTGCCAATCGCCAGTCGTTATGACAATCCACTGGACCATCCCAACCATTGCACGTGCAGCATTTTGCCCCTCTGAATCGCTGATGTCAACATGTATTCCTACTGGTTTGGTGGATGAATCTAAGATTCTCCCATCCTCACAAGCAAATAGTGGTGAATCAGTCCATTCTGGAATAGCATCTCCTGCCATTAGGAGAACACGATCAGCAGGATGTGGTTCAATTTGAGCAAATCCATAACTCGCCCCATCCAGCCAGATTTCCATATCAATCCCTCATTTTTCATGGACAATTTTTCTCAGAGCCCGAATACATTCAGCAGGATTTTTTGACCCAAACACTTGTCGACCCATGCAAACACCAGCTCCACCTGCAGAAACTGCATATTTTACAATCTCCAAGGTTTCTGAAAAGTCAGAGTTCATCGGACCTCCAGAGATTAAGACAGGTATTGGAACCGCTTGACAGACTTTTCGGAAACTTTCGGCATTTCCAGTCCATGGTACCTTAACCACATGGCAACCCAATTCATAGGCTACACGAGCCGCATGAGCAACTCCACCTGTGATGTCATTTGGAAGTATGGTTAGATTGGGTCCCCTCGGATACACCATACCAAGAACTGGCATGCTAGTATCGTGCGCCTCAGCTGTCAATTGGCCCATGTCGCGAAGCATTGACGGTTCGTTTTCATCACCAAGGTTAATTTGCCCAGATACACCAGTTGCCCCCCTGGAATATGCTTCCTTAGCACTTGCAACTTTGACTTTGAATTGTGATTTTGTTCCTCCATGAACCGTCGAAGCAGACACATGACAAACAAATCCATTCCACCCTGTTCGACTATATTGGTGTGAAAGTACACCTTTCTGACAAACGATTGCATCTGCTCCACCAGTGATGATTGAATCAATAACGCTGTCCATTCTGTCTAGACCTTCCTCAGGATAACCGGAAAGGCCATGGTCGATTGGAATCCAAACACCACGTCCATTCGGTAACAGTTGCTCAAGACGATTGGCAAGGTCTCCGCTCATGCTCTGGCCCACTACTTCTTGCATTTGAGCATTTGTCGACCCTACGGGTCGACCTAAATCTCCAAATCAATGATGACTGGAGCATGATCACTAACAATCAAACCACCTTCTCTCATGACTGATGCTTGTTTCAATAGGGGCGCTCCTACAGCATTCGCAAGTACGTAATCGATACGCCAACCACGGTCTTTTTCTCGGGCTTGACCGCGATTTGACCACCATGAGTATGGCCCCTTCCCTGGTCCGACACCAATTCGAAGTAAGTCATTCCAGCCAGATGCGAGGAGGCGGTCAAACCATTCTCTCTCATGTGGTAGGAAGCCGCTCATGTTTTTGTTTCCAACTGGATTCCAAATGTCATCCTCTGTATGGGCAATATTGAGGTCTCCACACAAGAATACTGGCTCATCTAATTTCGTGAATAATCTAGCCCATTCAAGCAAATCTTCCATCCACTGTTCCTTCCATATTTGCCGTTCAATTTTGTTGGAACCACTCGGCAAATAACAATTCAAACAATGTACGCCATTGTGATAGGTGTGGAGCATTCTGCCTTCCAAGTCATTGGGATCAAGACTTGTACCTATACCACGCCCCATGTCGACGAATGATTCTCTTGCCCAAGTCGCCACTCCAGAGTACCCTTTTTTTTCGGCTGGATGCATCAGCGTATGAGGCATTGTAGGTTCCCAACCCTTGGGTAATTGCTCTGGTAATGCACGTGTCTCTTGGAGCAATAAAATATCAGGATTGATGCGTTCAACAAATTCATCGAGACCTTTACGGATGGCCGCACGGATTCCATTGAGGTTCCAAGTCACCAAACGCATACAAACACCTACTGCGAGAGATCTTTAACCTTCTCAACAAGATCCATTCTACGGATTCTATAAATTCCAAGTGGTACCATAGCTACAGCAATTGTAAGCACAATTGCCATGAGTTGGTAAGCAACGCTTGGAACCAAAACAACTGGGAAATAAAATTGCCATGTGGAGAATGATGCAGCCATTCCAAGGGCTCCGCCAAAAGCAAAGGCGACCCCTACGACACCTCCTATGAATCCAATGAGAATACTCTCGAAAAATAGCATCCCACCAAGGCTTAGTGTAGATGCCCCTAAGACGCGAAGTGTTGCAAGTTCGAAGTCTCGTTCTGCAATGTTCATGACCATAGTATTGAACATCACAGCCAATGTGAATAAAATTCCCAAACCCAAGATTGCTTTGAGTACTTGTGTTTGCTGGTCCAGAAGAGTGGTTAACCCATCCAGAAGATCATTTCGGTCAATGATTCCACTTGACACTTCACCTAGTGATTCATCGGCGGTGACTCCCTCGGGTAAACTAAGATACACTGAAGTTGCATTCATACCAACAATTTCCGATAGATCTGATTGAAGGAAGAACATGGTTCGGGCTATTTCTCCTCGAACAGACCCGGTAATCGCTACTTGAATTTCTGTTCCAGATACTTGGATTGGATATGTCTCACCAACTGACCATTCGTTCATAACCAACGAACCTTCATCCATCATGACCTGGATTGGGCCATTTGTTTCTTGAGGAGAATTTCCTTCAATGATATTGACGCTTTTCATTGATTGACCTTCATCATATCCATTGAGAGCCACGAGTGTGAAACTTCTATCCATTCCGTTGGAACCATCTAATATCCCAATTGGGATTTCGATGATTTCTTCATAACTGGCACCATTTTCGTTAGCCCATTGAATAACATCGTTTTCCCCACCTGGTTGAACATAGACTTGGAGGTCCCATGTCTGATCCTCTTCAAGCCCACCAACTATCGTATCTTGTAGTCCAACTGTCATCATCTGGATCGACCCTGCAAGCATCAGAGATACACCTACTGCAAAGAAAGTCAAGCCAAGACGAACCGGTTTTCGAAGGCTAGATCTTAATGAAAGACCGAGAATTGTCGGCATCCAACTCGTCAAGGATTTAAGCAAATTTGAACCAATTCGAATTTCAGATTGTCCACCCAATATTTCCAATGGTTCGATTCTAGTTGCTTTCCATGCTGGTAATGCGCCAGATAGGAATACCAAGAACATGGTTGCACCAATTTGAGTCAGATAGACTTCCGTTGGCATCACCCTTTCGACAATCGGTAAGCCCACGATGTCTTGGTAAAAATCCAACATCCAATTCATCCCAACAGGTGCGACCAATGCACCAAGTCCACATCCAATTAACCCAATAAATAGTGGAGAAATCAGATAACCTATCATCAAAGATGTTCTTGGAATACCGAGAGTCCGTAGAATCGCAATTTCACGTGATTGACTCTGAACAAGACGTTGCAAACTCAATACAATCGTGATAGCGGCTATGGTTCCAATCATCAAAGTAATTGGAGTGACCATTTTCTTGGCACCCTCAAGATCTAGACGCAGCAATTCGACTGCATCATTTTGACCTCGGTCTCGGATTCTTCCATTCATTGCTTGTTCTGCCATCGTAGCATTCACGATTTGTTTGATTTCATCTATTTCTTGACCTTCGTAAGCCACTGTATCAGGGTAATCAAAATTCGGTGTGCCCTCAATATCAAGCATCAACGTGTTACTGGAACCTGTAGCCACTCCTGTCAGGCGCTCAATACCTTCACTAGATAGGTAACCAACCACGAACTGCCCTGGTTTTGGGGGGAATAAGGATCCTTCAGGTGTCAAAAACACATGCATAGGATGGTATGCAATCCCAACAATGGTGAAGTTTTCACTACCATTGCCTGAACCGATTCTAACAGTGTCATCGATTTCAAGTTGAAGAGCATCGGTAATGTGTGCATCCATCACAATTTCATTTGCAGATTGTGCTAACCTTCCTTCTGAGTGTCCTTCTGGAAACCACGGCCGATCAATATCTGCATTTTCAGGAATCCCATGCCATACTGATTTAATGATATAATCACCAGTATCATTTGAATGGAAAAGTGCCCCATCTACAATCATTCTACCTTCACATCCATCAAGTGGAGCTGATGAATCTGACCAAGAGGTGTACAAAGAATCACAGAACCCTGATACTTGTTCGTCAGACCAAACTGCGGTTTTATTGTCAATCCAGATATCTGCGAGGTTTGTTCCTGTTTCAGAATCTTCGTATAATGAATCATACATTGTATCCAAATTTGCTGCATAACCTCCGAAGGTGATACCTGCGAATACACCAACAAAGACCATGCTGATAACAGCAATTAGTCGAATTTTTGTCCGCAAGAGACTCCTAGCGAGTCTTTTGTTCAATAAATTCGACATCGAACAGCCTCACTCGGAATTTGTGGATTCATCTGAAATTATTTTACCGCTATCGATCCTAATTACTCTAGTAGCATATTCAACCAATGACTCGTCATGTGTAACAAATATGGCTGTGATATTCTCCATCAAACATGCTTGTACGAGGACTTGCATCACTCTTTTCGATGTCTCAGTATCGAGATTTCCAGTCAATTCATCACCAAGAAGTAGTGTTGGTTTCTTTGCAATACTTCGTGCAATTGCAACTCTTTGTTGCTGTCCTCCACTAATCTCGCCTGGGAATCGATTCATCTCAGATTCTAGGCCAACGAGTGTTAGGAGTTCTTTAGCACGTTCTGGATTTTTTCTTCCAGCGAGTTCTTGGATTAACTGAATATTCTCCAATACAGTAAGGTCCTGAAGGAGGTTGAAAAATTGAAATACATATCCGATGTTTTCTCTTCGGAAAGAGGTCATTTTTTCAGAATGGTTTCGAGGGACTTCTTTGCCATGGAATGTGTATGAACCGCCCGTTGGGCTATCAAGGGCTGAAAGGCAATTCAGAAGTGTAGTTTTTCCAGATCCTGATGGGCCTAGAAGTATCACGCGTTCCCCTTCATAGATTTCGATATTTATACCGTCGAGAGCTTTGACCACGCCGGCTGGAGTTTCATAAAATCGCTCAACATTTTTGATTTCCAACAACTTTTCCATTGCATCTCCTCAAGTAAAAAACCTCACTCGGAATCTGATGTTCCGCTGAAGAATTGTATTGTTTCATTGAATAATGCTTCTCGCCTTCTTTTCTTGCTAGTTCGAAGATGAAATACTGCGAATAGAACAACCACGGCAATCATCCATGGAATGAGCGCCTCGGCATGATACCGTTCCATCACTTCGATGATTCCTTTAGCAGTGTATGCCCAAGTGATTGATGCAGCAAATCCACCTATGGTACATGCAATCAGTACATTTGTGAATCGCATTCTACTCAATAAACCAAGCATTGCTCCAACTAAAACACCAGATGCCATGAACGGAATCCACACGAAAACAATTAATCCCCAGAATCCCCATTTATTGATGAAACTGCGCTTTTCATGTGCCACAAATTCAACAGTAGACAACACATCGCCCATTACTTGGTTTTGGAGTAATGTGCCAACAATTCCATCTTGTTTCGCAACTAATGCTTGTTCTTTACCGCCCTCATTTCCTCTTTCAACACGACCTGCAGCAGCACGATCGGAAAGAGTTTGCACCTCATTTCGAGCACTTACGAAGAGTTTCCGCTTTTCGAGATAGTTGCCCATTTCCTTACGCAACTCGTTCTCGATATTGGCTTCAACTTCCGTGAAAGATTGCTTAAATCTGAAAAAGGCAAAACGCTGTTTTGGTTTGTAAATCACTCGAATGTATAATGCTACATCATCAGAGTATACTTTTGATCCTCTGTCGATAATTGGTTGTGTTTTGAACCATTTTTTCAACGCCTCAACAGCTCTATCTTCTACACCGGCCAACTGCCCCACAGTTTCGAAGAATTTCGAATAATCGTCAACTAATTCGGCTCGCTCACCCTGTGCGGTTACCGAAAGATCAAGACCATGCTCTAGAGATTCAAAGACACCCTGTCGACTATCAATTGCTTTTGCTTGTAGATGGAGAGGTTTCATCACACCAAATACTTTGAATTCGCTTAGAACCTTGGTTACCATTGATCCGCGGATTTCCTGAACATCAACGTGAGTTTCCATTGTGGTGCGGTATGGCACTAGTACATCGATGCTGATATCTCGTTCTTGCATTTTCCAGTTTTCCCAGTCAATCTCAAGTCGCATCTTCTTCTCGACTTTCTGTAACGATAATTGGATTACTCTTTCGATTTGTTCCTCAGTTAATTCGTCATCCTCTTCGCGATGATAAAATCTGTACATCAGAGGGTATTGAACAAACAAGAAGAAAATTGACATTGACAATGACGTAAATGCCATCCACCATGGAGGTACACCGGCAGAACCACCTGCAAGCATAGCAGTTTCACGACCGCCACCCCATTCTGCAGCCATCATAATCCAAGCCCAATCTCCTAATTCAGATGTTGACCAACACCTCCGCGACTCATCTGTTTCAATCTCAGCTTCTTTCACAGGTGCATCATCTACCCATGGTAGCCATGCCATTCCAGGTGCCCGTGATTTAACTTCAATTTGTATTTCCAATTCAGCGAGTTTTGTAGAAGACCAAATTTCGGTTGTATTACCAGTGGCATTTCCATTCTCATCTAATTCTTCAATGACTTCAAAGGTATCATTGGTAAATTCAATGTGTAAATCGTACATTCCACCTTGCCAATCTTCACCAGAATAATCAAGACTAATTGTAGTTGAATTTTCTTCTTGTATAATTTGGCCTACAGGGCCCTTGGAAGAACTAATGCTTACCGAATAAGAAATCGTCGTATAACGGGCTTCAGGTGGCACATTCATTGCATCAATTCGGATATTATGTGAATCATCAATCCAAGCGTTAATCCACACTTGGTCACCAGGGTCAGTGCAGTTTTCAGCATCAAGGAATGAATCAGACAAGGTTTCATCCAAAACCACGCTGTTTCCGAGTATACCTGCACTCATAAGTAAGGTGCCGCCAAAGAAAATAATTCCATAAATCAATCCACCAATAAGAACAAAGTCCTCGATCCCACTTGGAAATCGGCTTTTTTTACCACTACGACGCAATTTAATCTTGTCCAAATCCTTGTCAATCGCTTCACGAGTTTCAAATTCGTCAGATTCTATCCAACCTGAACCATCGGTATCAAGTTCCTCGAGAAGTTCATGAGGCGACATCAAATCTTCACCGTCTACGACGGTGTCTTCGGTGTCGCTCATACGCCTAGGACAACTTACCACCTTTTGGCACTTTGGACGCGAATACGTCGTTTAGTCAAACTTCAAACACAGAATTGAAGCCTAATGGTTCACTGGTAGTTTCATGGCAAGTAGTAAGTGGGGTGTTGCAATATCCACTTTACTGGTCATGTCATTTCTCATTCCAACGGTTGAATCATATTCAGCTGGAATCTCAAATGTCCCTTCGAATGGTTGTATATGTCACAATTATGAACCAACTGAGACAGTCAACATATCAATTATTGGACTCCCAGATGATTATCAAATTAACACCACATATACTCTGTTTATTGGTGCTGAAAATGGTGCTGATTTAGTTGAAAACCATACTAATTCGGGGGGGTTTAATTTTTGGATTAGCCATGGAGAATTAACATCCCTTGGGAACGAAACTAAGACCTGGTCTATTAATGAAATATCGCACACAAATGAGGGCAACAATCAGCGCAATTGGACATTTCTATGGACATCTCCCAGTGATGAGAATATTGTAGTAGAGTATCGATTACACGTCAACACTGTCAATGGAGACGGTATACCGTCACCCGACGATAAGTGGAACAGATTAACAGGGGTAATAGGGGATGAAATAGAACCAATTAGTGCATTATTTCTGTATGGGGTTCCTGTTGTTATGATTGGATTAATATCGCTGGTTTATTTCAGAGAAATGAGGAAATTGCGAGATGAAGCAAATGCATTTGAAGATGAATAATTCAAGACTCCCATTTAGTCCATTTTGATTCAGTACCACTCCTGTACCATTTTTCGTTTTCGTGATCAATCCATTCATATCCTTTTTCATCAACAAAACCTTCTGCTGCAGTTGATGGTTCTAGGCTCAGTTCTTCTTCGGTATAATCAGTCTGATCCGGGGTGGTGACAATTGGGTCGAAATCATCATCTTCACCAGTTAATTTGGCTTCACTCATCTCAATTTCGTCATCGAGCTCAGCCCTCACTCTTTCCAATCTGATTCCTTGATGAGGCCCAATTAGTCGAATCATTAAGGCCCGCTCATATTCGGTTGCAACTTCTTCTAATTCCTCTCGAGATGTTGCCTTTCTCATCCTCGCTTCAAATATCTCAGTACGCGTGTTCCTCGTTACAAAGCCAAAGATTAGCCATGATGCTATAGGCACCCCAGTAAGTACACCCAATAGGTCCCAAGCACTTAGTGCAATATTTTCTGTAATTGCGATTTGAAAATCTTCTTTCGGCTTATCATTCGGGTCATATGGGTCGGTACCTTCTCGCATTTCAATCCAGTCGCCCCATTCGTCGTTATCATCATCAGGGTCGATATTGTCTCCAAATCCATCATCATCTGAATCAGCCCATTCACTACTATCATCTGGGTCCCAATCTTCATCATCCAACCAACCATCATTGTCTAGATCACCAGGTGTCGCGTAGAATGGCAATGGGTCGATACTGTTGTTGTAACCGTCATTGTCACTGTCGAATAAGTAAGGGTCTGGATTATTTCCATTTGGATTGTCCCCCAATCCATCACCATCTGAATCAGCCCACTGTGTTGCATCAAGTGGGAACAAGTCTGGCATACTTCCACTTGGATTGTCCCCAAACCCATCTCCATCCGAATCAATCCATTGGGTAGGGTCCAGGGGGAATGCATCGGGCATGTTTCCACTTACGTTGTCTCCGTAGCCATCCCCGTCAACATCTGACCATTGTGTTACATCATCAACAAACTTGTCTGCATTCGAACCGAGTGGATTATCTCCAAACCCATCTCCATCCGAATCAGTTGTTTGGGTGGGGTCGAATGGAAATGAATCGAGTACATTCTCAACACCGTCACCATCAGTGTCTTCCCAAATTTCTGGGTCATTTGGGAATCGATCATTAATATCACTAACACCATCTCCATCAGAATCTATGCACCCATATACGTCGATAACTGAAGTTCCATATTCGTTAGGACATGCATCAGGTAAATTTCCAAATGGGTTATCCCCATATTGATCCCCATCAAGATTCATAGTTTGCGTTGGGTCAAAGGGAAATGCATCTGAATTGTTTCCGACACCATCTCTGTCAGTATCTTCC
>MDTC01039979.1_pt1 | contig 16230 bp, 15 predicted proteins | sample 811181 | NCBI WGS metagenome assembly MDTC01 (sample SAMN05326644, study PRJNA326480) | marine metagenome | isolation source: seawater | place: Pacific Ocean: North | collected 2011
CTTTTTTTTTTATTTCCTATTTCTTATATAGTTGGAAATCTTGGAATAAATTTAGTTGTTTTTTTAATAATTTTAGCAACTTTATTAATTTATAATAAAGAAATTTTTAAATTCAGTGATAAAAATACTGTATTTTTATTACTATTTTTCTTTTCTCTAGTTATAATTTCAACATTCTTTTACCGTTTTAAAGATTTAAACGACGATACTCTATTAAAATCTTTTTTATATTTAAGATATTTTTTTCTCTTTGTAGCAGTTAGCCATATTGTTAAAAAAAATGATATAAATTTTAAATACTTTTTTTTATCTTGCTTGATTTGTTCTACATTCTTGTCTGTTGATGTGATTTATCAATCAATTTTTAATAAAGATATTTTTGGAATCACATCTCCAAGAACACATAATGCAGGATTTTTTGGTCATGATTTAATAGCAGGAGGATACATACAAAGATTTTTATTATTGGGTGTTTTTTTTATTCCTTTGATAACTAAAAATTTTAAAAAATTAAATTTTTTGTTTTTATCAACTTTAGTTCTGGGTTTTTCTGGAATACTTTTGTCTGGCAATAGAATACCAACAATATTATTTCTGCTTTTTATTATTCTTGCTTTTCTTTTAATAAAAAAATTTCGGTTTGAATTTATTCTAACTTTTTTAATTTTACCTTTTGTTTATTTTTTAACATTCAATTCTAATGAAAACTTTAAAGAATCACAGAAAAGTTTTTGGAATAACTCAATGTATGTTTTGAAAGGTGTCCCAAATGAATTGAAAAAAAAATACCCAGAACTTAAATCAAAAGTTGGGACTAATTTTCATCACGAACTAAGGAAGAAGCGAGAAAAAGGAAATTTAGTTAACGAAAAAAAATATGAAATTACTTCTTTCGGAAGTGGTCACACTGTAGTTTTTGTAACAGCGATTGATACATGGTTGGACTCACCAATTATAGGATTTGGAATTAGGTCTTTTAGAAAAACCTGCCAAACTAAACTTCATTTACCTAATAGAGTTTGTGAAAATCACCCACATAATTACTATTTAGATATATTAAACTCAGTAGGTGTAGTAGGTCTTTTTATTTTGTTATTTATTGTTTATTCTATTTTTAAAAAAAATATTAAATTAGAATCTATAATAGATAAAAATCGAAATTATTTAATTACCTACCCAATATTAATATGTTTAATTTTAGAATTTTTTCCAATTAGAAGTTCTGGCAGTTTCTTTGCAACTGCTAATGCCTCATATATTTTTTTGCTATTGGGAATAGTTATAAATTTACACTCAAGCAAAAAAATATTTAATTTTTAAAAAGAAAAAATTTTATTTATAATAAAGCTCGGCAAAATTATTAGAGGTAGGAATTTTAATTTTTTATAGTTTAAAGGATGTTTGAAGATTTCTAAAAACATTTTAAACCTTAATTTATTGAGAATGTATCTTTTAATTTTTAACAGCTGAATTTGTAAAAAAATTCCATTTATTGAGTAATCTTTCATTTTTTTTAAATTTTGATTTTTTGACACCCAATTCTCAAGTTCTTTTATAAATAATCCTATTTTTTTTCTAGAAATGTTAGAGTCATGAATTCTATAAGAAGCAAGTGGTTCTTGAACACAACCAAATTCATTTTTTAAACTTAAATTAAGAAAAAAATCAAAGTCACCAATAATTTCATATTTTTTTTCAAAACTTTGTTTTTTAAAAAAGCTCTTCTTAATAAGAACTGTTAAAATTGGAAGTCTGTAATTATCTAATAAATCTTGAGTAATTCTTCCGTTGGGCAAAGTACTTTTTACAAATTTTTTTACCGTTTTGCCTTCATTGCGCAAAATAAAACAATTAGAGTATACTAATCCCAATTTTTTATTTTTTTTAAAAACATTTATTTGTTTTGCTAATTTAGCATGTGACCAAAAATCATCTACATCAAGAAAAGCAATGAAATCACCTTTTGCTTTTTTGATTGCTAAATTTCTAGCTTCATAAAGTTTTAAAAATTTTTTAGATTTAAAATATTTTATTCTTTTATCTTTAAAATTTTTTACTATTTTTTCACTATTATCTACCGATTTATTGTTCCAAAATATTATTTCCCAATTTTTATAAGTCTGTTTTAAAACTGAATTAATAGCTTCTTTTAAATATTTTTCTCCGTTGTAACAGTTTATTATTATACTAATTAAAGGCAGATTTTTATATTTTCTTTTTAACATAAAAATTTATTGTTTTTTTCAAACCTTTTTCAAAACTTATCTTTGGTTTCCAATTAATTATTTTTTTTGCTTTAAAAATATTGGGATAAGTAATTAAATTTTCTTCTTTTCTTAGTATAATTTTGCCAAATTCTGGTTTACCTTTGCCGATTATTTTTATTATTTTGAAAATTAAATCTTTAATTTTTAGCGGTTTATTGGAACCTATGTTTATTATTTCGCCTTTTGCCTCATTTTTTTTTAATGACTTAAAAATAGCTTCAACAACATCATCTATATAAATAAAATCTCTAAACTGTCTACCGTGCGAACATGGAAATTTTTTATCTTTAATGCAATTATTGATTACAATAGGTAAAAATCTATTCATATCTTGTCGAGGACCGTACACTTGGTAAAGCCTTATTATTGTTGTTGGAAAATTTTTTTTCTTAAATAAATTTAAAAGATATTTTGAAGAAAGGTATTTTGCTTTGGAATATATAGATAGAGGTTTGAGTATTTCTTTTTCTTTATGAGGAGATTTTAATTTTCCATACTCACCTCCACTGCCAATTTGTATAAAAGATTCAAGGTTTTTTTTTAAAAAAAAATCTGCTAAATTTTTGCAGCCATAATAATGACTATTAAAAGTTTTTCTTTTATTACTATGATCGACATATCCACCTAAATTTACGACATAGTTAAAATCTTTTTTTATAAATTTATTAATCTGTTTTTGTTTGGTGATATCGCATTTTAAATAAGTAACATTTTTTAATTTTCTTATTTTTCTAGGTTTTTTTGTTGAAATTATTGTAACAGACCATAATTTTTTTTTTGCAAATTTAGCTAAATGGTATCCTATAAAACCTGTGCCTCCGACTATAAGAATTTCTTTTTTCACTTTAAAAACTAAATTTTTCTTTTCTTTAAAACTTTTTCTAAATTATCTTTGTCTCTTTTAGTATCCATACATTGCCAAAAACCATGATGTTTATAAGCATTAAGCTGACCTATTTTCGTAACTTTTTCCAAAGGATCTCTTTCGAGAATGGATCTATCTCCGCTAATAAAATTAACAAATTTTTTATTCATTACAAAAAATCCACCATTTATCCAACTTTGTTTAATAGGTTTTTTTTCGCTAAAACTAATTACTTTTTTTCCTTTCATTTTAAGTTCACCGAATCTAGCTGGAGGATTTACCGCTGTAACTGTAACAAGTTTTTTGTACTTTTCATGTTGATTCAAAAGTTTGTTTAGATTTATATCTGCAACCCCATCTCCATAAGTTAAAAAAAACACTTTATCTTTAATTATCTTAGAGGCTCTTTTTACCCTTCCTCCTGTAAGAGTATTTTGCCCTGTTTCTAAAAAAGTAATTTTACAATTTTTTTTCCCTAAAAATCTCTCAATTTTCAAACCTTTCGATAGTTTTTTTTTAATTTTTTTGTTAATTTTTTTTTTAAGAAAATATTCAACAATCTTTTCTCCCTTATAACCTAAAGCTATTACAAAATCGGTATGATTATATTTTATAAATATTTTTAAAATATGTATTAAAATTGGAATTTTTCCAATTTTAACCAAAGGTTTAGGTATAACTTTTGTTATTTCATCTAACCTTGAGCCAAAACCACCTGCTAAAATAATTGTCTTCATAAGTTATTATTTTTACTTATACATTTTAAAAAATCTATCTGTTGCTATTTTTGATTTAGCTTTAAAATAATCTTTTTTAACATCAACTGAAAAACTGTCTCCTTCTAGTGAAATAGATTTAATTTTTAGTCCAATTTCTAATGCTCTTAAAAGTTCTATGTCCTCAATTTTCTCTAATTTTGTTTTTTTTGATTTAGAAAACTTTAATAAAGATTTTGGTTTAAAAGAAATTATTGAAAGATGTTTTTTTAAAAATTTATTTTTTTTTTTGAATTCATAAGGAATATTTGCTCTAGACAGATATAAAATTTTATCAAATTTATCTGTCACTACTTTTACTAAATTAGTATTGTTTGTATTTTTAATTTTAAGTGAAGGAAGTATAATATCTGAGTCTAAATTTTTTAAATGATAGTCTATAACTTTATCTATATGCTTGGGACTAATAAGAGGTTCATCTCCTTGTATATCCAAAATTAAATCATATTTTTTTTTAATTTTTTTATATCCCTCAGAAATTCTTTCGGTGCCATTAGTGTGTTTTTTTGAAGTTAATAAAATTTTCACATTAAATTTTTTTGTAGCTTCTATTATTTTTTTGTCATCACAACATATGAATACATCGTCTAATTTTTTTGATAATTTAGCTCTTTTATAAACATGAACTATTAAAGGAATGTTATTAATGGGTAACAAAGCTTTGGCGGGTAATCTTGAAGAACCAATTCTGGTAGGAATAAGTCCTAAGATTTTTTTTTTCATGAATTTAACCAACCTCCGTCAATATTAATACTTTCGCCAGTAATATACTGCGATTTATCAGACAGTAAAAAATTTATGAGATAAGAAATTTCGTTTGGTTCTCCCCAACGACCCATTGGAATTCTTGATAGCGTCCATTTGTACAACTTTTTCTTTTGTTTAAATTTTTTAAAATAACTAGTTTTTGTAAAACCTGGATTAATTATATTAGCTCTAATATTTTTTTTTGACATTTCGACTGCATAACTTTTGGTTAAGCCAATTAAAGCACTCTTAGTAGATGCATAACCAGACAATTCTGGAAAACCAGCAGGACCAACTATTGAACCAATATTAACTATTGATCCTTTTAAATTCTTTTTAAGAAGGTACTTCGTAAAAACTTGCATAATATTAAAAATTGAAAAAAAGTTTGTTTCAAACACATCTTTTAAATTTTTATTACTTATTTTATTAAATTTTATTCTTTGTCTAATTCCAGCATTGTTCACAAGTCCAGAGATTATTTTTTTATCCTTAATAGAGTCCTTTAGTATTCTTTGTATTATTTTAGTATTGGAAACATTTCCAATATAAACTTTAACATTTTTTAAATTTCTAAATTTTTTCTTATCAGTTTTAGATTTTATTATTGTATATACAAAAGCTCCTTCCTTAGAAGCGTTAATTACAGAATAATAACCTATTCCTTTTCCGCCTCCGGTTATTAAGATATTTTTATTTTTAAGAATCATTCTTAATATGTAATTTAAACTAAATTTAAATACTTAAAATTATTTGTTTTGTTATTTGTGTTAAGAAGTGTTTGTTTTTTATTCATTTTATATAAATATATAGAGTCACAAATTGTTGAAGTTTCTATATATTTCCACATGCTTTTTGAAAATACATCAAAAAAACTGTCTGTTATATGATAAACTTTGCCATTAGTCTGCAAACATTCTGCGGCTACTCCTCCTGGTTCTCCAAGAATTATCGAACAGTTTTTCTTATTTTTATTTTTTAAAGTTTTTAAAAGTAGATAAATTTTATTTTTTAAATCGTTATGCTTTTGACTATTTTTTTTTAAAGGATGAATACTAATTTTAAAACCAGTTGATTTAATATTATTTTTTTTAATCAAAAATTTTAATTTTTCAATATAAAAACTTTCTTTTTTAATTTCATAAGGAAGAAATATAATATTTTTTCTAATTTTTAATTTTTTATATCTTAAAGAAGGAATAACTTTAATTTTTTTTGATGGCCACATAAAATATTTTTGAAATACTTTTTTTTGAATATTACTACAAACAAATAGTTTTTTTATAAATTCATTTTTATAAAACATTTCAGACTGTAATGGTTCAGGCATTCTATGATAATAACAGTAAATTTGGTTATTTTTTGAAATGTTTTTTGTTTCTCTTATTACTGCATTTTGATGTGGTCTATTCTCAAAAGGTAAAAACAAATTAAATTTACAATCTTTAAATGTATCAAAAAACATTTTAGACCAAATTTTTGAAACATTAGAGGTGTTGTTTATATTGTGTAAAATATTGCCATTTAAAAAATTTTTAAATAAGTATCTAAGTAAATAAACAATGTTATAATTTTTCTTTCCTCTATAAACTATAGAAATATTTTTACATTTTTTAGGAATATAGTTGTCAGTAGAAATTAAAAACCAATATGTATTGGGCAATGAAGACCCACAATTAAAATAGTAATCATAAAAAATACCTTTATTGGAAAAATTTTCTTTACTGCAATATGAATAGATTACATTAATTTTTTTTTTATTTTTTATTAATGATTTAAATTGTAAAAAATCATAATTTTTTCCTATAGAAAATATTTCAATTAATAAAGCTTTTAAAAAACCAAAACTTAATATTGCATTATTTTTTAATAATTTTATCTTTTGACAACCTAAACAATTAACCCATGTAACAAAATCACAACAAGGACTAATTTCTATATCAATATTTTTATTTAAACTTTTTTTTAAATAAGCTTTTGCTTTTTTCAAAGATTCTTTCTGAAAATTAGCAATTATTTTTTCTGTTTGCATTACTAGATATTAAAAAAAACTGATTTTAATTTTTTGATAATTTATTTTTCCACAGAATGTATTCTTTAAAAAACTTTGCAAGTTTTTTTGGAGAGCCTAGGCTTATCCTTATGTAGGAATCAATTGGTGATTTAAATTTTGTTCTTATATAAATTTTCTTTTTTCTTAAGTATTCTCTTAAATTTTCAGTTGATCTAACGTTGGGTAGTTTTAAAATTATTGCATTAGTTACATTTCCACCATGAAATTTTTCATTTACAGATTTTAATTTTTTTTTAATGAACTTGGCTCCATTTTTAACATTTTTAACATGTTCTTTTAAAATTAGTTTATTTTTCATTGCCCATTGAGCAATCTGAAAAGAAAACGCATTAGTTTCTACTAAAGATCTACATTTTGAAATATATTCACAAATTTTTTTATCGCTTATCATGTATCCCAATCTGATTCCTGGTAAACCCCAAGCTTTAGAAAAAGTCCTCATAACAATTAGGTTTTTATATTTTTTTATTTTTTTTGCTTCTGATGAAGCGCCAAAATGATAGTAAGCTTCGTCATAAACGATTAAAATATTTTTTTCTTTACAAATTTTATAAATTTCTTTTTTGTATTTTTCATTAAATTCATATTCTATTGGAAGATTAGGGTTAACAAGAAATACTACTTTTGTCTTATTGTTTATTAATTTTTTAAATTCATTCAAATCTAATTGAAGTTTTTTATTAAACTTCCATAATTTAAATTTTACATTATGTAATTTACAGAGAACTTCATACATTGGATAAGTTGGATTCATTAAAACAACTTCTTCTTCTTTTTTTACGACAGAAAATAGTATGTGAGACATAATTTCTGTTATCCCCTGTGCTACATAGATATTGGATGCGCTTATTTTGTGATAATTTGCTAACTGTTTATACAGTTGGGAAATATCAGGAGTAGCATTTAAAGAAAATCTTGAAATACTTTTAGTAATCTTTTTGAAAGTTTTTTCATCAAAATAATCGACTCTTTCATTTCTATCTAAAAGAACACCTTTTTTTAAATCTCTATTTTGCGATGTTTGTATTCTGTTTAGATTTTGAATATGTTTTTTTAATTTCATAATTTTTTTTCAAAGACTTCTATTAGTTTGCTGGTTTTGCACTCAATATTGTTAAGACATTTATTACAGTATAAATTTGAATATTCGTCATTAAGATGTTTTTTTCTTAGGTATTGAAATACATCACCTTCCCAGATTTCTTTTAATTTTTTCTTTCTAGTGTCTCCAATCCCAAGTTTATTATGAAAATCAGCAGTACATGCAACAACATAACCGTAGGGATCTACAACTATTCTGTTAAAAGGATAAATACATCTAGCTGTATATTCTTCTTTTTTTAAACTTCCTAAAATATTTCCTTTTTTAATCGACTCTGTTTTAGTCAATTCCATCATACTGCCACCTTGATTGCTGACTTCTCTAAAGTCAAAATTATCACAATAGGGCTTAATCAATTTTTCTATATTTTTTGTAATACTACTTTTTGAACTTTTTACTGAACTCACATATATACCCATCTTAATTTTATTTTTATTTCTATATTCAAAAATCCATTTTAAGTTCTCAATAACTTTTTCAAAATCATCATAACCATGTACAATTTTAAACTCTTCTCGAGTATTTGCATTTATAGAAAATTTTATACTGTCACAACCAGCGTCTATTACAGGTTTAGCTCTTTTTTCATTAGCCAGCGCTCCGTTTGTATTAATGTAAACATATTCGAAGCCTAATTTTTTACCTTCTCTAACAAAATCTGCTAATCTTTTGTCCATAAAAGGCTCTCCAGTAGCTTGTAAAGCTAAATCTGTACAACCATTTTCAACTGCTTGTTTCATTAAGTCGTAAGCTAAATTTGTTTCAAGAATATCGTAGTGTTCTATTTTTGGATTAGCACAAAAATAACATTTATGATTACAACGATTGTTGATATCAAGAGTAATCTCTCTTGGAAAAGGCGGGATAGTTTTGTAGAGATCTTTATCAACATCGAAGGTCATGCTTCTTCTTTTTTTCAAAGACTCTGACCAGTTTTCTTTATTTTGATTTTTTTTCATTTTTTTATTTTTGAAATTTCAATTATTTCACCACAATTTTTTAAAGTATTTTTTCTGTGTGAAATAATAATAATTGTTATTTTGTTCCTTATTTTTTCTAAACATTCTAAAAATTCATTTTCTGTCTCTTGGTCAAGTCCACTTGTTGCTTCATCTAAAATTAACAGACTTGGTTTTCTATATAATTCACGTGCTATTCCAATTCTTTGAATTTGTCCACCCGACAACCTTAAACCACGTTCACCAACTTCTGTTTCGATTCCATCTTTTAAAGTAGAAATAAAATCTTTAATCTGAGCATCTATTATAGCTTTATCTACTAAGTCATTATCAATATTTTCTTTCTTAATACCAAATGCAATATTTTCTTTTATACTAGAGTCTAGAAGAAATATCGATTGAGAAACAAAGCCTATGTTTTTTTGCCAACCTTTAATATTTTTTTTTATATCTTGACCGTCTACTAAAACTTGTCCAGCATCAGGTGAAATGATCCCCATTATTAGGTCAGCTAATGTAGATTTTCCTTCTCCACTTTTACCAATAATACCTGTGTAACTATTTTTTTTAATAGTTAAAGAAAAATTTTTTATAACATTATTTTTTTCATTATAAGAAAAATTTACATTATTGAACTTTATGTCTTTATTAAAATTAAAATTATCAAAACTCAAATCCTTGATGCCATCATTAAATTCTAAGCTTTTAAATTCTTTGTTTAATATTTCTAGCGACGGTTTTAATCCTTTAATTTGTTGAAAAAAGTTAAGTATTTTAAGCACGCTTGGTATTACTCTAAATGAGGTAACAACATACAAACCTATTATTGGAAGCAATTGTAATAGATCATGCTTTTCACTTATATAAAATAATAATGAAGTTGATAATATTACAATAAAAATCAATTCTATTACAATTCTTGGTGAATCAATTATTGTTTGTTGTGTATAAGCAGCGGTTGTAAATTTTTTCAAAAATAATTTATAAAGATTAACAAAAAAAGATTCTGATGATTTAAGTTTAATATCTTTGATACCTCCAAAACTTTCTTGTAAAATTTTTATTTTTTTATTAGAAGTTGAAGTTCTCACCAATCCATATTCATAAATTTTTTTCCTAGTAAAAAAATAAAACAAAAATACAAATGTAAGTAAAAAAATAGAGACTATTAATGTTTTTAAAGGTTCGATGTAAAAAACTACAGCTCCAACGCCTAAGACAAAAATAATTTCAACTATAGATCTTAAATAAAGATTTATTAATCCTCCATAATTTTTACATTCCATCAAGGTATTTCTTAATAATTCTGAAGAATTTCTTTTGTAATAAAATTTCATTGGTTCATTTAAATATATTTTAAATAAATTTTCACTTGTAGTTTTAAAAATATTTTGAGTAAATTTATTTTGCCAATAAAAAAAATAAACTAAATAAATTGATTTAATAAAATATAAAATAATTATAAATATAACTGTATAAAAAAGTAATTTTTCAACTTCAAATTTACTTGAATAATTAATTAGTTCTAAACCAAATAGATTTCTTGAAAATTCACCGTTTACAATTAATTCCAGCAAAGGAAAAATTATTCCAATACCAATTGTTTCGAGCAGTGTAGAAATCAATAACATTGCTATAAACAAGTAAGATTTTTTTTTAAAAATATTTGGTAATAAATTGAAAGCTTTTTGAAATGATTCCATCGGTAAAAATTATTTTGTAATTAACTTTTTTGTATAATTTTTATTCTAAAAATTTGTCTTATTTTTTTTATGTTTTAAATTAATCTTTTTGAGAAACTTTTTCATCACTTTTTTCTTTTTAGTCATGTTGTTTCCATGTTTTCGATATCTATAGAGAGGTATAGGAACTCTTGTAACAGTATATTTTTTTTTAAATCTGTGTAGTAAATCTTCGTCTTCTCTTGCTAAAAATTTTTTATCATAAAGTCCTATGTCTACAAGTTGTATAGATTTAAACATTATTCCACAGCCAATTGGTTTTTTTTCACAATCTTGCTGAGATAAAACTTTTTCATTATTATCAAGTTCTAGATAATCACAGGCAACTGCATCTAATTTATTATTTAAATATAAATGCTGAAATAAAATGTTTAGATAATCGCTATGAACCCAGTCGTCTGAATCTACTCTTACTATATACATCCCTCGAGATCTTTTTATACCTAGATTAAGAGAGCCTGGTAATCCTCTTCTTTTTTTATTTTCAATATAAACTATATCACCCATAAAGGTGCTAAGAGCTTTTCTTGTATTGTCAGTACTAGCATCATTAATTAAAATGATTTCAAATTTATCTCTATCAAAAGACTGGTTTAGCAAAGACCTTAGACACCTTCCGATATAGAGTTCTGAATTTCTTGCTGGTACTATTACCGATATAACAATTGATTTTAGCATATTATTTTAAAACTATTTTAACTTTATATGTAACAATTTTGAATCTTCAATAATATTCATTTCGTTAACAAAATAGACTCTATTGTTGATAATTTTTGTTACCCCTCTAAATGGTATAGTTTTTTTAACTTTTAAACTTTTTGGAAAATTTATAGTAATAAATTTGAATTTTTTTACTCTTGGGTTTTTTTTCAAAATTATTCTCGCAGTTTTTTCTGAAAATCGATTCCATCCAATTACATTAATTTTGTTTTTTAAAAAATTTTTTTTTGTACAATCTCGCATTCTTATTATCATATCTATATTATTTGGATTGAAAGCACCGTGAAGAAATATTTCACCAGATTTTTCACATCTCTCAATTGTACGATTTAAAAATAATTCTAAATTATCAAAAATTGGATGTAAGCCTCCAGCAAAAATTATATCTCCTTTCTTTTTGCTTTTCTTATATTTTTTTAAAACATCGTCAAAAAAAATCTTAGATTTATTAGTATTTTTTCGAGCAGAATTAATCAATTTCCAATTATTTTCACTTCCAAAATAAGACCATTTTGGAAACTTATGTTCTATAAATTTAAGCAAAGCACCTTCAGCACAACCAATATCCCAAAAAATAATTTTTTTATTTTTTTTATTTTGTATTAATTTAAAAAGATAATTCCAAGCAATTTTACCTTTTTTTAAAAAAGTATTATCTTTTGAATAAAAATTTCCAAAACTCCAAACTTTTGTTTTTTTAACGCTCATAGTTCTTCTTATATTTAATAATATTTTTAATCAAATTTTTATAAATTTATTTTTTTTAAGTGAATCTTGTGCAGCAAATAAAATTTTTTCAGTATGAAACATTTTATCAAATTTTTGATTTGATTTTCTTTTTTTTAAACTTTTTAAAATATTTTGATTTTGATAAAGATATATATTTTGAATTTTGCTGCTTCTTTTTACTTTTATTCTTTTATCTTTTTTTCTTAAAATCACATAATTATTTTGATTGAAGTTCCATTTTAAGACTCTGTCATTTAAAATAATTTCAAATTTTCTTTTGTTTTCGATTTTAGAAGAAAAATCAATAGTTAAATTAGAAATAATATCGTTTTTATGTTTTAAAATCAAAAAAATAGAATTTTCAACATCTGTATTAATGTTTGATTTGGTTTCTGTACAAAAAACATTTTTTACCTCACCAAAAAGATTTATTGCAATATCAATTTCATGAGAACAAGTTAATATTACTCCACCTCCTAATTTTTTCTGTGCGGCATAAGATTTTCTATAATCTTCCCAAGGATGCCATTTAGGAAGATATGTTTGCCAAATAAAATTAGCATATCTTATTTTTTTGTATGAATGTTTTAATATTTTCTTTTTTATTTCTATTATTCTGGGATCGTGTCTCAACATAAATCCAATAAATAAATTAATCTTATATTTTTTTTGAATTTTTTTAAAAATTAAAAACTGTTTTTTATTTGAAACTAAAGGTTTTTCAATAAATACATTTTTTGTTAGTAAAGAAATTTTTTTAAATGTTTTTAAATGTAAAGATGTAGGATTGCATATACAAATTAGGTCAAATTTTATTTTTTTTAAATCTTTGTATCTATAAATATCGTTTGAAATTTTTTTTTTATAATTGCTTAATTTTTTTGATCTATAAAAATAAACATCGCAACCTAATCTTTTAAAAATACTTTGATGTCGTCTGCCAATTGACCCTTTGCCAAATATACAAATTTTCATTTAATTTTTTACCAAGAAGTCCATCCACCATCGACGGTAAGTTCACTTCCTGTCATATAAGATGAATCGTCAGACACTAAAAAAAGAACAGATTCTTTATATTCATGGCCTTTAGCCATTCTACCCATAGGAGTTAAATTAGAATAATTTTTTTTGAATTTTTTAGTTTGATTAATATTTTCCACACCTCCTGGCACTAACACATTGGCTCGAAGTCCTTTTTTTGCATAATGTGTGGCTACATATTTTGTAAAACCAATTATTGCAGATTTAGTTGTTGTATAACCTATCGGCGCATTAATTCCAGAATTATCATAAATATTCATATTCGGCGAAACTTTCCCGTAAGTTGAAGATGTGTTTAAAATTACTGATTTTTTACTTTTAATTAATAAATTTAAAAAATGTTTGGTTAAAAAAAACATTCCATTTAAATTAACATTAATAGTTTTTCTCCATTCTTCAGTAGGATAATTTTCAAGTTTACTAAAAAAATTATTATTTGGATCTAGTTTTTTAAAGTTTCCTTTGTAATGTGAGTGATTTATTAAAATATTTATTTTTTTATATTTTTTTATAAAAAACTTTTTAAATTTTATTATTTCGTTTTCTTTTGTAATATCTATTTTATAAAAAAAATAATTTTTATTATTAAATTTTTTTTCTACAAAGTCTAAATTTATGACTTTTGCGCCATTTGCTAACAGAACATCAACTGTATTTTTTCCAATTTGTCCTGAGCCACCAGCAACTATTGCAATTTTATTTTTAAGTTTTTTTGATTTCATTATATTAAGCAACCTTTAATTTTGTAAACTTTTTTATTTTTTTTCTAAAATCCTTACTTGTATAAACTAATTTTAGATTTTGATTAATTTTACTAATATATTTATAATTATCTAAAATGTAAAATATATTTTTAAGATTTAATTCTTTTTTCATCTCTTTAGACTTTTTATAAAGCTCATTAAACATATCCAAGTCTTTTTTATAGTCTAAAGTTAATCTATAATTTCTAACAAATTTTTTTGGAAGATTAACAATATTTAATCTAAATATTTTAGGATTGTCTAAGAAAAACATTGTCATATACTCTGTATGAGAAAAATTTTTTAATTTCTTTAATAAAATTTTAAGCGCTTTAACTTCAATGATTTCGCCGCTAGTTCCAACTGAATATTTTTTTGCAGCTGTAAAATCTGCTTTTTTTCTTAAATGATTTTTTAATAAAAAACTCATTATTTCTTTTGAAATGAATGGGCAATCACCTGTGACTCTTATAATTGTTTTTATTCTATTTTTTTCTGCAGCATCTATAAATCTTTTGACTAAATTGTTAGGGCTTCCTCTAAAAATTTTTATTTTTTTACTATATTTTAATGATAAAAGATTGTCATCCTGTTTTAATTTAGAGGTCAAAAGAAATACTTTTTTTATACCGTTAATCTTCGCTGAATAATCTAAACACCATTGAGCACTTTTTTTTTTACCAATTAATAAATTAGCTTTATTTTTTAATCTTTTAGATTTTAATCTAGTTGGCACAAAAACTGCAATATCTTTTTTATTTTTTGTTTTCATTTATAAATTAAATATTTTTTAATAAGTAATGAATTTTTTTTAATTTTTCTTTTTGAATATACTTTTTTATTTAAAAATTTATCTCTAGATATCGCATACTTCTTTTTTGTTCTAAGAAAAAGTAAATCTTTAATTAATATTTTTTCTCCTTTTTGAATATCTTTTTTTGCAAAAGCAAATTTATGCATAACTTTTGAATATTTTTTTTCTGATTCTGATAATTTGTTCTGATTTTTATCCAGTTTCTCGTAAGTTTTTACTGCAGTAATTAGTTTTCTAAAATCCTCAAATTCTAAAGAAGAAATAAAATCTGGTGGTTTTTTAGAAAGATTTTTACAAACATGTTTTTCATAAAAAGAAATTCCTTTGTTTAAAACTGCTGGTAACGTTGTAATTAAATCTGAGGACAAGCCTTTAACGGAATGATCTGAATAGCCAAAATTTACTCGATTTTTTTTAAAAAGTTCAAATAAATTAAATCTTAAATCTTCTGGTTTTGAAGGAAAAGCTTGGAAACCATATAAAAAAATTAGTTTTTTTCTATTTTTCTTGTTTAAAAATTTCTTTAAAATAAATTTAATATATTTTTCTTCAAAGCCAGAGATGTTTATAAAAACTCTCTTAAAATTTTTTAAAGAGTCTTGTATTAAATTAATATTATCCGTTTCTGTAGTTGAAATTTTAATATCAACATATTTTTTAAATTTTTTACAAAAAAAATAGCTTTCTTCATCAAATGGTTCCAAGATTAACTTGGTTTTATTATAATATTTTTTAATAATCTTTTCCCAATTAGAAAAGTCAATTTCTATTTTTTTAAATTTTTTAAAATCTTTGTCTTTTTTCTCTATTAAATTACTTGATTTAAAAATTTGATATTTTATAAAATCAGATTGAGAATTTAAATGTTTGTTGGTCAAATATTCTATAACCTTTGTATTCCCGTTATGAGTAGAAGCAATTTCAGTTATAAATTTAATTTTTTTCATATTTTTTTTAGTAATTTTTTTACTAGATTTTTAATTGTCATATTATCTTCATCATACTTCAAAAGATTATTTTTGTAATTTTTGTTAAAATATAATCTATTACTTTTTTTCAAAATTTGAGAAACTTTTTCAAAAAAATTTGAAAAATTTTCAATACTACAGATATCATAGTTAAAATCTTTTATATCCAATATATCTTTTGGAACACATAAAACTCTATTGTGTCTACTAGCAGCTTCTACACCCAATTGTGAATCTGCAAAAACAATGAGCTTATTGTTATCCAAAAAATCATAGTTCGAATGAGATTTGTCTTGTATAAAAAAAAAAGATTTGTTTAAAAAAGTAAAATGTTTCAAATATATTTGAAATGATCTATCAAAATTATTGCTTAGATGATCATAACTAACTAAATTTTTTACAATTATTTTTAGTTTCATTTTTTTTAACCTACAAACTTCTATTAAATATTTTATTATTTTAGATTCATGTTGATAATTATCAGTATTAATAAACATTGGAGTAAATTGAGAGATAAATAATATTTGATTTTTTATTTTTTTTATTTTTCTTTTATGAAAGTTATTTGAAAAAGACCCAATTTCAAAATATTTTGATGTAATATATTTTTGATAAAATTTTTTTTGTTCCTTAGTAAATAAAAAAAAATAATCATAAATATAATGCTCTTTGGTTAATTTAAA
>MDTC01235864.1_pt1 | contig 16228 bp, 12 predicted proteins | sample 811181 | NCBI WGS metagenome assembly MDTC01 (sample SAMN05326644, study PRJNA326480) | marine metagenome | isolation source: seawater | place: Pacific Ocean: North | collected 2011
CAGGTCTTCCGATGCTCCCCATGCTAAACGCAGGCGGGAAAGAGACCATCAACGCTTCTCTTCTCAAGTATCCAACAAATGTTGGGATCAGAGGAGGTCGGCCAATTCGTCCTTGATGATTTCAACGGCTTCCAAAATTTCGTCCTTGTGACGAGCGCCGGTAATCACCATCTTACCTGATCCGAAGATGAGGCAGACAACCTTTGGGTCGTCAAGTCGATAGATAAGGCCAGGGAATTGCTCTGGCTCGTACTCAACCTTGTCAAAGGGCAAGTGGAATGTAAGGTGGTTGAGGTTGAGTTTACGAGGTACGCCTGCTTGAGGCTCGCCAGTAAACTTGTCAACGCCATCGTAGTCTTCAGGATAGTGAAGGGCGTAAGTTGCAACCATGTTTTGAACTTCAATGGTGACATCCTTGAGGTCCCATGTTTCAATTCCAGCAGCACGCAAATCCTTGATCATGCGGTCGATACCGGTATGGATGTTGTCTTCGTCCTTTCCACCGGTGCATACTGCTCGTCCGGAGCGGAACATAAGGATGGCAAGTTTTGGTTCGGTGACACGGTAGACGACACCAGGGAATTGTTCAGGCTCATACTCACAGTTGAGTTGGATGGCGATATCAGGAAGGTCAAGTTCTTCGGCAACACGTGTGCTTGCAACTACGTTTACGACAGTTAGGCGTTCTTCATCGGTGGTCATATATAACCCGAATGACCTTTAGTATATAAAAGGAATTTCAGCTCATTCCGAATTTAGGGCGCACTAAAAAATCAATCCTTATCCCCAAAATGGAGTTCCATTATTGGAATCGATTGAGAGTCCTTGATTTCCGAGCCTTGAAATCAACGTTCGTCCCCCAGCAAGCTCAATTGCTTCGCTTGTTGCTTTGGGATTTCGTGTTAAGGCAACCATGCATCCCCCGCCACCGGCTCCCGTTAATTTTGCTCCTAGCGATGTGGGTAGGGCTGCACTGATCAGTTGCTCAAGTTCATTGGAAGATACCCCAAGATTTCGTAGAATGAGATGATTTTCGCTCATTGCATGTCCAACCGCTTCGTAATTCTCATCTTGCAATGCAAGCAGACCTCTGCGAGCGATACTCCCAATGGCATGAATTTCATTGATACGAGTTGGGTTGGCTTCCAAAGCAGCAGCGACCAAAGCAACTTGATGCGATGTCGGGGCGTGGACGCCTGTATTGCCGAGTACGAGGTAAATTTCATTCTCGGTTGGCTTGAGCGTGTGGATTTCCCATGTTCTTTTCCCTTCGGGAGTTTCAAGTTCACTCGTAAATTTCCAGTCACAACCCTGCTCTTTTTTATCAGACAACACAACAATTCCTCCTAAGGCGCTTGTTGAGGTGTCCATAGGGGACGCTCTTCCAGATTGAGCTTTTGCTTCGGCATGATGGGCCATCCGACAGAACTCCTCAATGCTGTCGCTTGGGTTCGTGAGGTGTTTACTCGCATGCAATGCAGCGCCCATGGCAACACTCAATGCAGCGCTTGACCCCAATCCAGATGCACGAGGGATGTCACCAGAAACATGAATTGAAAGAGGTGCTGGTTCACTGTCAGCGTCCCATATTTCGTGAACAAGGTGATGAATATGCGGATGCCGTCTTGGATTTAAGGAACTGCCGTCCACACTCCACATTTTTGCTGGCGTGAGTCTGACACTAAGGCGCTGTTCCAGGGCGACTGCAACAGCAGGTTCCCCATATACGACCGCATGTTCGCCAAAGAGAATGCATTTGGCAGGGGCGCTTGCGGTAATAGCGACCTCATCAGTGCCCATGGACACTACAAGCCGTCGGCATTCATATCTCTTGTTACACTGAGATGCTTCATGGAGTCCGTTCCATCTCATCTTGTTCTCTTTCAAGACGTTTTGATACGACTACACCAGCGACAATGATGCTCATAACTGCAAGGGCTGAAGTAAATCTATGTTCATCTGTTTTATTTAAGGTCTTATTGACGAACAGAAATAATATCACAAGCAAGCGTTCAACATCTCTTTTTAACGGTGGTTTCAAAGTGCACTTCGTTTTCGGAGACCTGCCCGAGCAAGTCTTTGGCGGTGACCAAAATGGAACATCCCTTGTTTTTAGACTACGGGTTTGTTCCGGGATGGGCAATTTTATTGCTTCTGTTCGGCGTATCTGGTGGTTTCTTTCTCTACCAGGTGGTTAAGGCTACACGGTTGGTGCTCAAAGGCAAACCTGAGAACCGATTTGATAACTGGGGTACGCGGATAAAAGAAGTTGCAACGGGATGGCTTGGCCAGAAAAAAGTTCTCAGGGACCGAGTCGCAGGAGGCATTCACGTCTTGATGTTCTGGGGCTTCTTGATGCTCTCCACGGACATGTTTGACCTCGCTACTGGGAATCAATTTTCTCAAAAACTTCTTCCTGACCTTCTTCGAGGTCCATGGAACCTCGTTGTTGAAACAGGATATACCATCGCATTCATTGGCTGCGTTGCAGCCCTCACTCGCAGAATCGTATTTACTCCTGAGAAACTCAAGGGCAAGTCTCAACTTGAAGGGAATGTTATCCTCTTGCTCATTATGACCATTACGACCACGTCATTCGTTGTTGAAGCAGGTGAATCGACCATCTCAAAAACTTGGGAGCCAATCGGTTGGTGGGTCGCAACAACAATCATACCCAGTGCGAGCATGGTCATTGCAGCTTATTGGGCTCACATGGTGGCGATCTGTGTCTTCCTTTTTCTCATTCCACTTTCCAAGCACATGCACTTGGTCATGGCCTTCCCAAACGTCTTCTTCCACGATCTGCGCCCAATGGCTACAATGGAACCACTAGCGCGTGGAGACAACGGTAAGGCAGTGATGCTGGATGATTTGGATTTGGAATCCTTTGGAGCCGTGAAGTACACCGATTTTACTTGGAGGGACCTCATCGACGGATGGGCATGCACATCGTGTGCTCGCTGCCAAGATGTCTGCCCGGCTTATGCGAGTGGAAAGGCACTCAATCCAATGGAAATTATTCATGATGTTCGTCACTATGCAAACGATCATGCCACCTCACTTTTCGCAGATGAGGCTCCAGAAGAAGACATCATTGCACGATTCGGAGAGGACGCAATTTGGGCGTGTACAACATGCCATGCATGTGTTGAGGCCTGTCCAATTTACATTGACCATGTCCCCAAACTTACCGATGCCCGTCGTCACTTGATGATGGAACGAATGGAGTTTGATGAGAAAGTCGAAGACACTGTTATGCCTCTAATGATGACGATTGAGAATCTTGAATCCGACTCAAACCCGTACGGCCTACCATCTCATGAACGAGGCGATTGGGCGGAAGGGCTTGATGTGAAGGTTGCAGAGCCTGCCGAGTACATTTACTTCGCAGGATGCGCAGCATCCTTTGATGAGCGAAACAAGAAGGTTGCCCGAGATACCATCAGCATCATGAAAGAAGCTGGACTTGATGTCGGAATTCTTGGGATGCAAGAAGGATGTACTGGAGATGCTGCCCGACGTGCTGGAAACGAATACCTCTTCCAAATGTTGGCGGAAACGAACCTTGCAACCTTTGACGAGATTGGTGTCAAGAAAGTCGTTGCTTCATGTCCTCATTGCTTCCACACGCTTGGAAAGGAATACAAGGATTATGGGGGAGAGGACATTGAAGTCATGCACCACTCTCAACTCATCAATCATCTCCAGAAAGAAGGGAAGCTCCCAGAGCCCAAACATGATGGCACGGTGACCTACCATGACCCATGTTATCTTGGCCGAATCGGTGGTGAATTGGATGCCCCTCGTGACGCTATTGGAGGCGTCGATGTTGAGGCAGAACGACACGGTCGCGATTCGTTCTGTTGCGGTGCAGGGGGCGCTCAAATGTGGATGGAAGAACATGTTGATGAAGGCTATGACCGTGTTAACGTCATTCGTTCAAAAGAACTTGCAGCAACCGGTGCAGATACCGTCGCTGTAGGTTGTCCATTTTGCTCAACCATGGTTACCGACGGCCTCAATGCAATAGGTGCTGAAATGGAAGTCAAGGATGTCGCTGAATTGGTTTGGGAACAAATCAAAGCCAACGACGCCAAGATTGAAGCAAAAAAGGCAGAGTCATCAGAACCTGCCGAAGCATGAGTGTGGTTGTCTTGAGTGGCCTATCACAAGCAAAATTGCTCGATTGGTACGATGCGAATCAACGCCCTCTACCGTGGCGAGAAACAGATGACCCCTGGGCGATTTTACTCAGTGAAATTCTGCTTCAGCAAACTCAAGTGAGTCGTGGAATTGTGTTTTGGCACCGTATGATTGAGGCTTTTCCAACGATTCAATCGATGGCGACTTCTCCAGTTGACAGCGTACTCAAAGCATGGGAAGGTGCAGGATATTACAGCAGGGCGCGGCGGCTCCATGCATTGAGTCAATACGTCATGCTCCCTTCATCAGAAGGAGGGTATGATGGATTGCTTCCGCAATCCTACGAATCCTTGCTCAGCCTCCCTGGAATTGGACCTTATACTGCAGCTGCAGTTGCGAGTATTGCTTTTAGACAGCCTTCTGCATGTATAGATGGAAACATTCGCAGGGTTATGGCTCGCCAGCAGAAGAAGTTAGAGCCAACCAACCGTCAAGTACAATCCTGGGCAGATCAACATTTGGTCCATCAACGCTCAGGAGATTGGAATCAAGCATTGATGGAACTCGGAGCGACGGTATGTACGCCCCAAAAACCTCAATGCCAACATTGTCCTATTGAGTCGTCATGTCAAGGACGGGAAGGCCCTACTGCTTATCCCAAAGCGAAGAAAACAAAAGTCAAAGAAGTCACATTGTGGACATGCGTGGAGTTTGACAGTCGGGGCAATCCGATTGTTCATCAACGAGACAAAGATGGATTGTTTGGAGGTTTATGGGGCCCTCAAATCAATGAAGGGGATGTACCCGAAGCGATTCATGAACAAGTTTTTGCAGGTGTTGTCAAGCACAAATTGAGCCACCGTTCAATGACGGTTCATGTCTTCATATCAACAAAGACGAGTACGAAATTGGCTTTGCCTCTGTCTGAAGTCGCTACTTCTGTATTGGATCAAAAAATCATTGAAGCCATCAAAGGTACGGATTATTTCAGTTCCAAAAGTGTGACAGAATAGTGATATAATTTAACTTGAAGTGAATGATATGGAATGGCCAATTCTTGGATATTTACTCACACTCCTCGTCATTGGAATGACGCTCCCAGGGCCGAGTAACACTACATGTGCTGCACACGCATCGGTGCATGGACGACGTTCAAATATTCCATTGATTATCGGTCTTGGAGTTGGATTCTTTGGCGTGAACATCGTTTGTGGTTTAGCAGCCAATAGCTTCGAACCGGATAGTTTTGTAGGGCGGGTGCTCCATTATTTCGGGTCACTCTTGATGATAATTCTCGCCCTCGGGCTCATTTTTATCGGACGTTCACGAAGTGTTGATATTGTTTCTGAAAACATTCCTAAATTAGGATTTAAGAGTGGGATTACCATCCAGATTGTAAATACAAAACAATGGATGATCATCTTTGCCTTGATGTCTGTTTTCCTTGCTGATTTCCAATCCGAGCCGGGCGGTATTCCTGGTGGAACTGTTGGCACATTCATCATCGCCACTATTAACACGACTTCTGGATTTCTGGCGATGACAGTTTGGACCAATGTTGGTCATCATGTCCAACATCGGATTACAGACCCGAAATTTAGGGGAGTTGTTGTTTTCATATTGGGTGTTTTTCTGTTGATTCTCAGCATCTTGATGTTGCTTCGGTATCATTCTTCGTATTGATCAGTAACGACCTCGGAATCGGTTGGAGATCCCTCCTTGTTCCCCGCCAAATCCATTCCAAATGAAGCTAATGCCATCATCAATCCACCAACGACAAGATACTCAGCGGGCCCTGCTATGTTGATTCCAATTTGAGCATTGTTGAGGAATTCTTCTGTGGTAAGGCCTGTTGCATCAAATGTACTGACTGCATACTGGAACGAAACGATCATGATCACCAGTGAAACGAGTGAGATTGCAATTCCTGTTTTTCGCAACTTTGCACCAGGACTTGATGATGAGTTGAGAGAGAGGTGTCCAAGGGTTGCCCAAACGATTCCTCCACCAAAGGCGACCATCGCTGCGTAAATGTGTGGGTCAATATGGTCGTACATGTCATAATATGCAATCAATATGATGTGAAAGCTAACCACCAAACCGAGAACAACCGAGACGGTCCACATGCCCTCCTTTTCGGGTTCAATTGTGTGATACAGGTGCCAAGCGAACAACATCTGAGTTAGGCCGGTAACGATAAGTCCGGCTGTAAAAATAATCCTTTCAGGCCCGGGGTGGTCTGCTTCGGAAATAAAAATTGGAAATGTTCTCGCCCCGCCAATAAAATGAACCAACATGGCGCATAGAACCGTAATTGTTGGTATCAGCCAACTCATGAGAGCAAGGATTTGACCCTGCTTATGGTTCAAAGGTAAGCGTCGACCGTATCTCTTATACATGTGTCAAATCCCTCCCATTCCATACCAAGCACTCGTTCAGCCTTTTTACTTGAATAATTTGTATCACCTTTCTTGAGCGATTTCACTACAGCGCGCGTTAAGTACCTCTGCTTACCAAACAATCCTCCAAACCAATCTTGGAATACAGCCACTGGAAGCAATACATTTGGTAAGGCCAGTTTAGGGGATTTAGATTGAGGATACAATTCTCGGATTTTCCTGCATATCGTTGAAAGTGTCAAGTTTGAATGGGGTGCCAGAATGAATCTTCCTTCTGCTTCATCCACCTCAAATGCTCGTCTGTGTGCCCGTGCAACATCGCGTACATGGACTGCCGCCATAGAGAATTTTGGTGCAACAGGAAAGGCACCTTTGAGCGCATCTTGAAAGAAATCAACACTTGGAGTTGGGCGAATAAATCCTCCTCCGAGGACTGCAGTTGGATTGATGACCCTCACGTCCAAATCCAGTTGATTCGCAAGTTCCCATGCAAGATGTTCTGCTTGAGTCTTTGCGGTAGTGTAGGGTAGATTTGTATCGGTTTGCCAGTTTGATTCATCCTTCAATTGGCCTTTCGGTTCGGTTCCAACAGCAGCAGTGCTTGAAGTGTAGATAATGCGAGGGATTTGAGCGTTAGCAGCTGCATGAAAGAGGTGCAATGTACCCTTGTTTGCGGTGTCAAGAATCGTTTGGGTATCTCCTTGTGTACTGTAAATTGTAGCGGTATGGAACAGTCCATGACATCCTTTCATATGTTCGCTCCAACCATCGGCGTTCAGAACATCACCTTCAACCAGTTCTAACCGGTCTTGAACTCCTAAATCTTCAGCGTGCTTCAATACATGATCTACCTTCAACGGGTCGCTTAAGGACCGAACAGAACCTCTGACTTCGTATCCGTGCTCAAGCAGGTCACGAACGATGTGATTGCCGATGTGTCCGTTGACACCGGTGACGAATATACGCCTACGCGATTCATCTCCCATGTCGTTGGCGAACCGCGGGTCTCGTATGAACCTTCAAGTGTGTTAGCATACACCGCCCCTATGAGTCCCATGCCAATTCGTGTTCATGATACGAAGCGAAGAGAAAAGGTTGATTTCAAAACATTGGAACCTGGAAAAGTTTCCATGTATGTTTGTGGCGTTACGGTTTACGACCGGTGCCATCTTGGGCACGCTCGCTGTTATCTGGCTTTTGACTTGATTCACCGTTGGCTTGAAGCCAGTGGATTTGATGTCGATTACGTACAGAATTTCACCGATATTGATGACAAAATCATTGCACGGGCAAATGAAATTGACGGAGATTGGAAAACGCTTGTTGATCAAAACATTGAGGCATATTATGAGGACATGGACGCCCTGAACATTCTCAGGGCAGATACCTATCCGAGATGTACTGAGTATGTTGATAAGATGATTTCAATCACAGAGGACCTTATCGAAAAAGAACATGCTTATGTCACCAAAGACGGCGTTTACTTCCATGTTGATTCTGCTCCTGAGAAGTACGGTATCCTCACAGGCCAATCCATTGATGCTGTTCGATCTGGTGCGGGAGGACGAGTTGGAGACACCGGTTCAACCAAGCGAGACCACAAGGACTTCGCCCTTTGGAAGGCAGCCAAACCTGACGAACCAACATGGGATTCTCCTTGGGGCCCTGGAAGGCCTGGATGGCACATTGAATGTACTGCAATGTCCCTTGACCACTTTGACAAAGAATTTGACATCCACGGTGGTGGTCATGACCTTCGCTTCCCACATCACGAAGCTGAAATCTTCCAAGGCGAATGTCATACCGGGCATTCGCCGGTCGTGCATCATTGGCTCCACAATGGTTTTGTCAATATAGATGGAGAGAAAATGAGTAAATCCCTGGGTAACTTTTGGGCCATCCGAGATATTTTACAGCACGTAGATGCAATGGTGCTCCGGTTTGCGCTCATCAATGCTCACTATCGCTCACCAATCGATATGAATGACACACTTCTCAAGGATGCCGAGCGTAATTACAACCGTGTTCTGGAGACCTATGTCGCTGCATTGAAAGCCTGTGAAGATGATTCACCCGTCAAGTTGCCCATGCCCGATATTACCTCGGAACAACCCCTTGTCAAATCCTTGGGTTTGTTGGAGAAAATGGGAGAAGGCTTTGCACGGGCAATGGATGATGATTTTAATTCGCGTGAAGCAGTTGCCAAAGTATTGGGAATGGTTCGTGAGGTCACGAAGGTATTGCAATCCGAACTGGACCAAGCAGACTTGAATGCCTTCGGTCATTATGCCGTAGATTTACTTGAAGAGACAGCAGGAGACGTTCTCGGAGTTTTGCCAACACGAGAAATGGCCCTTGCAGAGCCTGAGGAAGACCCTCGTCGGGCGGAAATAGCAGATGAAGTTGAATCACTTTTGGTCCAAAGAAGTGAAGCCAGAACCAACAAAGATTGGCCACGAGCTGATTCCATTCGCGATGAATTAACTGCCCTTGGCGTTGTTGTCGTCGATACACCCGATGGCCCAAAGTGGGACCTCGCCTGATCATTCTTCTTCTGCTGGCGGAGGGGCCATTGGAGGCATGGATGGAACGAATGCGGCCTCTTGCAATACTTCCTCATTCCCTTCTTCCCACATTTTCTCAATGCGTACCTCAGCAGCCAGTGCATCTTCGCCACCTCGTGAAACGAAGAAGAGCGCCACTAACATCACCACAACAAGAACAAAGAAGAGCAACAGAGCTTTTTGCTTGGTTTCTTCTTCACTTGATTGTTGGTCATCGAGGGGATTGTCTGGTAAGGTATCACCGTCGCTATCGGTTGAATCTCCTGTGTCGCTTGTGTCTGTATTGTCGGTGGTGTCAGTACCACCGTTGTTGGTTCCCCCATTACTATCCGAATCACCATCGTCACACGGTGGATTTGAACCATCGTCACATGGCACGACGGTCGGGCCGTCAATCACCTCAAAGTCAGTGACTGCAGGCAAACTTTCGGCTCTGTCATAATACCGGTCATACAGCATGGACATACTGATTTGTGCATTGGCATTCCCTGAGCCATTGATGACGCTAAAGTATCGCTCGTCTCCGTAGGTATACCATGGGTCAAGACCAACATTTGACATTCCGGAAGTGACGCTATCAAAGTCCGAAGCATCACCAAAGGCAGCGGCCATCTCATCGGGGTCAAATCGCATGGCCATGGTTAGATTCTCGGTGATGCTAGCCCATGTCTGTGCACCTTCTGGTGCAGCCAAGTAAGTAATGTCCACTGCCTTTCCAAATTTGCCAGCTGGTTCATGATCGGTTCCTTTGAGAGCAGTCATGATGTCTTCATCACCGTAGATGGCCAATCCTCCCACGATTGAGAGGCGAACATCTGGGTCAACTGCATTGATGAGGTTGCGGTAGGGGTTTGAATGAATGTTGTCAATGACGACCAAGTCAGCTGCGGTTCCTTTGACGATGGTACCGACCTCATCTTCCCAGTTTGTTGCATAGGCAGCGCCGGATGTAACCATCTCAACCATTTCGTAATCGGTGAAGATATCTCCTAGCATTTCGTCGTCCCACAAATCTGCTACCTTGAGTTCGTGCAGAGGTGATTTGGATCCCGACGGCGCCCAATCCGGAGCCAATGTAATGTGAACGCCAGCAGCCTTAGCTGCAGCAACATCCGCAGTATCGCCGTACAACAACAGGTTGGACAGCGGTGACCAAACCAAAGTAGACCCAGCCGCCGCCATCTGGGTGAATTCATTTTCTCCCAAGGCTACGCCATGAATCAATACGAGTTCTCCAACCAACAGATCGTTCTGTACGAGAATATCAAATTCTGCTCGACTGCGCTCATCAACCCCTTCTGCAATGTGAACGAACCATGCGTCCAATTCCTTGCTGGCGTTTCCGTTCTTGATATGATTTCCAACATAGTCCGAGGTGAGTTCTGTAACTTTGGTGTGGATTTCATCTCTTCCGAAGTTGTAATCCTCAATGTTGCGCGTTAGAATGGTTCCGTAACTGTCGCTAGGGTTCATCGGACTGCCTTGTGCAGCGGTGGTTCCACCAACAATGGATTTCATCTCAATGTATTTCATCGCTTGAGATTCCATGTTCCAATACGGGCCTGAATGGACAAGCATTTTCGGTTTTGTGACTTGTTCACTGTAGTCGGGGTGGTTTTTCCATTCGTAACGGTTGTTGTAACCGCCCCACTCGTTACGGCTGCTTTGAGAAAGGTGCGTGTCCATGTCCCATAGAGGTGCTTGGTTGTAATGCAGATGGTTATGCAAATCAATTAATCCGGGGTATATTGTCCCGTTTGTTTCAATGATTGGAACGTTGGAAAGTTGGATGTTTGAAGGAATGTTGTCTTCCCAGACCGCTTCAATCATTCCATCTTGCACCAAGATATGGCCGTCATTGATGACGTGAGCCTCACCTGTCATGGGGACGACTCTGCCTTTGAGCACATACGCTCCTTCATGCACGTTATCGTTGAGTCCGTAGCATCGTACCATGTTTTGCGCCACTACATATGTGGCTGAGCCTGACCATCCTGGAGTAGGTGGCTCCACTTTGGAAACCGTTCCTGAGAGGTCCTTGACATAGGCAGTATCCCACCATGAGTCTTCACCTGGATAAGAAAGCGTGTCGATCAAGTTTCCGTTCGCATCTGAAATAGTGGCTGAATCTGCATCAAAGTAATCCAGTTCAATGCGAGAACTGTCTCTGAAGATGACGATGTGACCATCAGCCTCAATGGTCGTATTCCATGCAAGTCTGCACGGGCCAGAGCCTTCTCCGATTGTATCGTCTAGAAGCCAGTTTGAAACATCTACTGCCTCCGTACCACTGTTCCACAGTTCAATGAATTGGTCGGATGAGGAGCCGGTGTAACCGTCGTTGTTCCAATCGGTTCCATTGTAATCTTCGGAGGATGCAGAAACAAGAATTTCACTGATGCGAATATCGCTTGAATCACGACCACTTGTAGGCATGACTTCAGTTGAATCTTGCATAGTGATTGAGGGTCCAACTGTTGAGGCCAAGAACAAGGCTGAGAGTAGGATGGCGAGTAAACTGCCGTTTCGCATGTCACGGGGAACACGACGGAGCACATCAAGCAATCCCTTCTCGTCTTTGATTGTAGGACATGAGTTCAAAAGGTACGAACATCACCGTAGGCCATGGCCACCATTGACCTTACCGAACCAGTCTTTGCAGAAACTATTGAAAACAATAATCTTGTTATTTTGGATTTTTGGGCGGAATGGTGCGGTCCATGCAAAGCATACGGTCCAGTATACGAGCGGGTCTCTGAAGAATTCCCCGATGTCGTGTTTGGAAAAATTGACACTGAAGACCAACAACAGCTAGCGGGAATGTTTGGAATTCGTTCAATTCCAACGACCATCGTTTTCAAAGAAGGAATTGGAGTTTTCATGCAACCAGGCGCACTCCCAGAGGCTTCTCTAAGGGACCTTGTCAACAAGATCATCGAACTTGATATGGATGAAGTACGTGCAGAAATTGCAGCCAAAGAAGCCGAAGAAGGCCAAGATTCCTGAGGCTCAAGCATCCGATTGATTCAAGAAATGGGGCCTCACCGGTTCAATCATGGACCTAAGGCCTTGGCTCGTCATGTTCCTCTTCACCACCAGCATGTTTGCAGGTTGTTTCGGTGAGCAGGAAATCATCACCGATGAAGCAGAGCCGCTCTATGATGTCTATCCCGACCCTGAGCAACGAACCGGCATTGACTACGATGATACTGACATATATGCTCGGGTCACCGTCAACGGCAGTTATGCAATTGATGCCGTTCGCTCAGTGTATGTCGAAGTACCCACGATTACAGCAGCGGACGGAGGCTCAGGCATTACCGGAGATGCCGAGGTCCATCTTGGTCTTTGGTTACCTGTTATTGAGGGATGTGACTATGAATCCGAGAGTCTTGAAGAAGCATGTCAAGTTCCCGTAATCGCCGAGGTTGGGCCCTATTACGACGATGGTGATGTTGATGCACTGACTCCTGCTGACCGTCTCGGCAAAATGCTGATTGAGAATTATGTTCCTCACGGTTATGGAGTTGCCCAAGTTTCAGTATTCGGCACGGGTGAATCAAATCATTGCATGGACTTGATGGGTACAGATGAGCAGCGCGGCATTGACGCAGCGGTTACTTGGCTGGGAACTCAATCGTGGTCCAATGGAAATGTTGGACTCATCGGAAAATCGTACGATGGCTCAACACCATGGCAAGCGGCGACATTTGGCAATCCGCATTTGGCCACCATCGTCCCCATGTCAGGTCTTATTGGAGTCCATGAATTAATGTGGAGAAATGGAAGTATGGAGGCACGCGGCATGATCATGCATAACGGAGTTTACGGATCGTTTGGAATTGACGGCGACGCAGAAGACCCGCAAAATATGTGTGAAGGTTATGCTGCAGGATACGCCAACGGTCCGGCAGCCTACCTTTCTGGAGGTATGGTTGATTACGCCGGGAACACCTACTGGACGGAACGTTCCTTCTTGGACCGTGTTGTTGAGAATTACAACGGTTCGGTGTACATCATTCAAGGAATGCAGGATTGGAACGTGGACCCACACATGGCCTTCCCCACTCACCAAATCGTAGAAGATGCTGGAATCGAGGTGAAGACCCTCGCAGGACAGTGGGCTCACGATTACCCGGACCGTTCTTCAGGACACAGCAGCCTGCCTTCAGGTAAAGGACTGGAGGCCTATCCCTACACGCTACGATGGGACTGGGCGGACGAGATGCTGTATTGGTTTGATTGGTACCTCAAAGGCGAAGGTCGCGCTCCTAAACTTGGAGTTGAAATGCAAGACAATCAAGGTGGATGGAGATTTGAAGCAACGTACCCCGCTGAAGACACATTCTATCTCGAGGTGGGAGGCGCTGACATGAACCCTTCCGGCGCTTCAATGATCAGTGGAACTGAAACCATCACGCTGACCTATGGTCCGTTTGAATCCGACACATACATCGCAGGAATGCCGTCCTTCCACATTCCAGTTACGCCTCATACAGCCAATGGCGCTCATGCCTTTTTGGAGATGAAAGATGATTCTGGTTTGCGACTTGGCCACGCAGTTATGGATTTCCGATTTGCTGATGGTGGCCGCGATGGAGGTCTTGCCCTTGTCGCCTTTTCAACGGTTCTTGGAAAAATGGAATTCATGCCAATGGATGTGTTCATAGAAGCCGGCCAATCCATCACCATCACGTTAACACAAACGGGTGAGGATTATGTTCCTTCACCAGCCTCAATCGGTGGATATACCGTCAATTGGGCAGGTGCCACTATGACGCTCCCTATAGTCAACCGGACATGTGATGATTTGTTCCAAGCTCCCATCCATGAATATGGAGAAAGCAGTTCACGAATTTGCTGAATCTTCAGTTTGTTCCAGAAATCACCAACGATTTGGTGGGCGTCAGCGTCATCCTCTTAAGCCCTTGACAAACGATGACCTCCATGGTTTTGAGCGCTCTACCCGGTGTCAGTGAACGAATGGCGAAAAAAATGGCCGACCATTTCGGTTCCGAAGAAGCCGTAGTTTCAACTCTCGAATCAGGCGATGTTGGCCGTTTAGCAGAGGTTGAAGGACTCTCGGTCAAGCGAGCGTTATCGCTTGCACGAAGTTATGCAGGCGATGGAGGACAATTCCTAGCGACCAAGGAAGCAGTACGATTGCACCAACAACTTGTGAACCACATTCAATCCTTTGCAGCATGCGCAGCATCTCGTGAACGCATGAGTCTTCTCACACCGATCTCAAATCCAGAGCAGCGTCGTCAATTCATCGCTGCAGCGATGAAATTACCCAAAAAATGGCTCCAAGAAAAACAACAAGAATGGGGTGCAGTTTCGAGATTGAAAGAGGTCAGTGAACGCTACGAACGCGTCGTAGTTTCACATCAACCGATGGATGGACTCAAGAAACATTGCAGAGTTTTGCAACCAGGTGAACAGGAAACTTGGAAAGATTATACCGTGTTCAAGACGGTAACTTGGGTTGGTAAAGGCGCTCCAATGGAGACTCCTGCCGGTTGGCTTGTTCTCGGCCAATCCCCTGAACCTTCGCTAATCCTCCCAGAACGCACCATTGACTGGTTCAACCTCAATCGCAAAACGCTCAATACATTGTGTTCACTCATTGACGAATTCAAGAAGGATGAATCATTGGATAACCTCGCCCTTGTTCATTTGAAAGAGAGTTTAAGCGACTTGTCTGAATTACCAGATTCCCTTGACGCTCTTGGAGATGGCTCCAAAATTGAAGAAGTTTCTCACATCAAGGACCACCTCTGGGGTGAGGCAAAACGCTTGGAGTTAGAGGTTAATGAGGAAGTTGAGCAAGCGATGAACGATGCAAAAATGGCATTATCTGGTGCCGAATTACTGGAAGCATTGGCAGACGGCGCAGCATTTCAGAGAAAGCTCAAGGAAGCAACGGGTCATGTGATTCAAGAAGCTATGCAACGTGCCAGAGACCACCTTGCAGAATTCCTGGAACCCGCTGGTATGAGGTGTCCTTACGAGATTTTTACCAAGGTGTGGCCGGCTAAAATCGATAGGCAAACCATCGACGGTATTGATGCAGCTCTGGAATCAAAACTGAAGGCCGAGCAAACCGACCATCTCGTCAATTTAGCGCACCGGCTTGGACCGATGAAAGACCCGTGCGAGCGAGCGATTCAGCGACTCATCGAATGCGACCAGTGGTTGTCAATTGCGAGATGGTCAGAACATGATGGATGTACCATGCCTGAACTCGTAGAGCACGGTATTTGGCTTGAAGAAGGCCGACACATCCTTCTTGGAATCGACCCAGATCCTGTGACATACGGGCTTGGAAAAGCCGCTAAGAAAGGCGACCGTCAAAGTTTAGCATTGCTCACCGGTGCAAACTCGGGTGGGAAAACTACCTTGCTTGAATGCCTAGCATATGCATCCATTCTAGCACATATGGGCCTTCCAGTCCCTGCCAAAAAAGCCCGAATCGGGACGGTTGAGTCGCTGCATATTTTGGCTAAGGCAGGCGGTACACAAAGTGCTGGAGCGCTTGAGCAGACCTTGATTGAACTTGCATCTGTAGTAAGTGACGATACACCAAAACTGATTCTAGCTGATGAACTTGAAGCGATTACAGAACCGGGTGCAGGGGCCCGGATAATCGGAGGTATGCTTCTTGCTGCTGAATCCCAAGTGGACACGACAATGATGCTCGTTACTCACCTTGCTCCAGCTATTATCGAAGCAACAGAACGTGACGATTTGCGGGTTGATGGCATTGAAGCCCGAGGACTCGGTGAGGATTTGGAATTGGTCGTTGACCGTACGCCTCGGAGAAATTATCTCGCTCGCTCCACTCCAGAACTTATTCTTCGCCGCCTTGAGCGGAAGACAACGGGTTCCATTCAGAACGTGTTCTCATCAATTCTCGCTCGGTTTGAGAGTTGATGATTCCCCAAATTGCCTTGAACATCGTAAATTGATGGCTCATCAATTTGGAAGTTCTAATTCAACAGCAAACAACGGGTCAGGGTCCGTTGAGTCGTGATAAGCGACCACAACCCCGCCATCGTTGAGTACGCCAAGTGATGCAAAATCAAAACGAATATCGTTGCCTGCTCCAGAGGTTGAATC
>MDTC01078495.1_pt1 | contig 16227 bp, 2 predicted proteins | sample 811181 | NCBI WGS metagenome assembly MDTC01 (sample SAMN05326644, study PRJNA326480) | marine metagenome | isolation source: seawater | place: Pacific Ocean: North | collected 2011
AATCTTAGTCACTACTGCAGATAAGCAGCGTCGATCTGATGTTCGAAAAATCCTCGTCAGTTTTACACCAGAGCTATTTAAACGCCAGCAAAAAAATCTCGATTATCGGTTTAAAGAAGAACCTGGGATAACGCTCAAAACACCTTTAGAAAATGCTATCTATCAGGTTGAAGGTTCCCAAATAAATATTTTATTTCTTTGGCGCACAAACAGTGTACCGCCTTATAGGTTAATCATTAAGGGCGAGAATGGCAAAATTTTTCATACAAAGACTGTCTATAAGAATAACTACTCTTTAGATTTTCCGAATACTGGTGCTTGGTCATGGTTTATCGAAAGCCAGGAAGGAGCCTATCGGAGTGAGGATTGGCATTTTTATACAAATCCGCTGACTACTGATTATTCTCTGAAGGTTAATGTCCTGGATGCTGAGAAACTGGGGGAAGAAAAATAATAGTAACTGTGAATTAGCAGGATTTAAACAAGGACTCGTTGCTAGTTCCTGGTACCTTTTATGCCTATGTCGTTGACTGCGGGTGTATGTGGGGCTCTTTCTATACTGGCCGTTTTATTCCGAAGGTTGTTGAGCTAATACTATATCGCCTGTAGAGGCAAGTCTTCGGTCTCAGAGGCATTGCGCACCTTTGAAAGCTGTAACGTAGCTTGGTACTAAATCCCCTACTACGTTCTGCAGCTGGGCTAGATCCGAGATGCCGCCAACGGCTTTAGTCAGCATTGGGGCAACGAAATGACCCCCTTCATATGCAGGTTTTGAGGACCACTATATCTTACTTCCATTCTGTGGGAATAGCACCATAATTACTGGTTGAGGTGAGGCCTTCAAAGCAATTGTTAGTATTTTCAAGGCTTGAGAAAATTGTCCAAAGCTCAGGTACTTCTCCTGTAATACCATTTGCGCCACTGAAGGTGCCTGTGAAGTCAGAGGCAATGTTGTTGTTGTTAAAGAGCCCTGGGGGAATAGAACCGGTTAAACCAGATGCGCTATAAAATGTGTAGCTAAACGTGTTGACTTGTGGATTGTTGTCAAATAGGCCAGATGGGATAGCTGTTAGATTTGAAGCGTACTTGAAAGTAGACTCAAAACTACTCACCTTAGGATTGTAGTCAAATAGCCCCGCTGGAATCGGCCCGGTTAGGCCGGTGGTCCCATAAAAGGTATTACGAAATATCGTGACTTCTTCATTGTTATCAAATAGTCCGGCCGGTATACTGCCGGTTAAATTAACAGCACCTTCAAAAGTGGCAGCGAAGGTAGTGACATCTTTATTATAAGAAAATAAATCACTTGGGATAGATCCTGTCAAACTCAATGCGCCTCTGAACGTGGCTTCGAAACTGGTGACGCTAGGGTTATTGGCAAAGAGATTATCAGGTATAGGTCCGGTTAAACCAGCGGTAGCTTCAAAGGTTGACCCAAAACTGGTGACACTAGGGTTATTGGCAAAGAGGTTATCCGGTATAGGCCCACTTAAACTAGCGGCAGCTTTAAAGGTTGACTCAAAACTGGTGACGTTAGGGTTATTAGCAAATAGATTCTCTGGGATGGGTCCGGTTAAATTATCGGCTTTTTTAAAGGTGGCTTCGAAGCTTGTCACGTTCGGGGTTTTGTCAAACATTCCGGCTGGAATAGAGCCTCTTAACTCAGTTAACCCACAAAAAGTTTCTTTGAAACTGGTAATGCCACCTATACCTCTGACCGGCGAAAGAATCTCTGTAAGCCTGGTTTCGGCATCAAGAGTAAAAAAGCTTATTCTTGAAGCCTCGCCTTCGATGGTCATTGTGTAGGTTCCTGGTGAGGTATATGTATGAGTTTTTGAGTTGATATTGACAACATCGGCACTGCCATCTCCCCAGTCTACCTTGATATCTAATGGTGAGTCGAACTCGATGGTCATATTTTCATTGGCGCTAGTGGTTGTTACTTCCAATTCCCAGGGCAGGTCGGTGGTCACAGAGGTTTCCATGTAGGCTGCCTGGTATCCGTCTAAATCTGTAATAATAATATTGAAAAAATAAGTGGTGGCATGGTTGAGCCCTGATATTTTGATAGTATCGATGTCAACGCTGGGAGGCAACACCGAAGCGCCGGATGATATAATTGCTGATGGGGTGCTGCCCATGGAGCTAGTGTGGTAGGCTATTATGTAGGTCAAGCTGCTGGCTGGGGTGACAATGTCAATGCCCTTGGTCCAATTGAGGTGGAGGCTAGAAGCGGCTTTTTTGCTGATGGTAAGCATACCATGGTTTCCGGGGTTTGGTTTTAAGCTATCAAGGGTGGTCACTTCTACTTCGGTATAGATGCTCTTGTTTCCTGAATGGTCTGTGACGACGGTGTTGAAGTAGTATAAAGTGTTGTCGGTAAGTCCGGAAACTTGTTGGGTGTCAATGTCTTGTTGCAGGCCGCCGATGGCCGTGCCTTGCTCCACACTAGTTACTGAGGTACCCAGTGTGCTGGTGCTGTAGTAGGCTCGGTAGGTCAGCTCTGATTGGCCAGTGCTATCGTCTATCGCCTTGTTCCAATTGAGGATGAGGCTGGTGTCGAGGACGCTTAAAGCTGTTATGTGGCCTGAATGACCTGGGTCTGGCGGGGTATTTGTGGGAGCCGTGGTGGTGTTATCTGTGTTAGAATTTTCTGTACCGTCGCCGTTTATCTGCACTAGGCAGCTATTTAGGGTGGTGTCCCAGGCGCAGCCAGCTATGGCTGTGCATGATGTCGCAGAGGTGAAGTAGCTACAGCTTATCATTTCTGAGCTTTCGCAGTATCCGTAGTCTACTAGCCAGGAGCAGCTGGCTTGCTGGGCGCAGCTGCTGGCTTCCAATGAGTACCAGCAGCTAGATGGCGCCTCATAAGTCTCACAGTACTCGCCGTCTGGACCGCGAGCCCATTTATAGTTAGCATTGCTATCTATGCAGCCCGCCTGGGTATTGATATCGCCCTCTGCTTCGGATAGGTCACACTGCCAGGTGTTATTAGGAAGGATTAAGATGATACCACCCTTGTCATAGCAAGCATCTTCTTCTTCGCTGGGCACGATGCTATTGCCTTCTTGGCTGGTGATTGGGTATTCACAATAGCCTTCATCGACGAACCAGGTGCCGTTTGCATTTTCGCAGTCTATCTGCATCTGGGATATGGCGCTGCTAGTGCTCGTGTTTATGGCTGCAGTATAGTTGGAAAGCGCCGATGGATCTATGCCGGCCTCATTGCTGAGGGCTTCACTGAAACCATCGGCAATCTCATCGGATAGGTTGGTGATGTCTTGGTTGGATAGTCCCGCTTCGGCAAGGCCTGAGACCATGCCCGTGGTGAATCCTGAGGCGACAGTGGCGATACTGTCTGTGAACCCTAAGTCATAGATGGCATCGGTTGCATTTGCACAGATGAGTTTCGATGCGGTAGCCAGATCCAAATCGGGTACTGTCAGTTGATTCGATTTCTTGAGGTCGCCTAGCGCCAGCATTGTGCCTGCAGCTATCGCACCTGAAGCTGCTTTGACCGCATCTGCATCGGTGATACCTATGTCATCTAGGTAGCTTATGGTATCTGAGGTGACAGACGAAGAAAGGGTTTCGATATCCTTAGCTGCTGCAAAGCCGATTTCGGTTAGGTTACTCACGGCACCTTTCATCATATCATCGACGAATACAGTAATTTTATCCTTGGTGTTGGCCTCCTGGCGCAGCCCTACCATCGTGCCTTGCATGCAGTCTTCCAAAGCTAGAGCGACGTCTTCTACCTTCGATAGCCCTGCGTCTTTGAAAGCGGTTACGGTGCTCGCAACTAGATCCCCCACCACGCTTTGCATTTGACCGAGGCTTGAGAGGCCAAGATCCGAAATGCCACCTACGGCTTCGGTCATGATCGGACCTACGAATTCACCGACCTCAGTGGCCCCGACGCCGGCATCGTCGAGAGCACCGACGGTTGATTTAACCAAGGACTTCAAAGAAGGGCCGATGAGGGTCTTGCTAAGTTGGATTTCTTTTATGCCGGCGATGGTCTCCTTGGTCATGTCTGATACTACGGCTTTTAAGTCGTTAGCTGCAAAGCCTACACCTTTTAGTTTCGCCACAGCACCTTCCATAACCTTGCCGATGCCGCTACTGACGTCGGCATCTGAGAGACCAGAGGTTTTGATACTAGCAACGGCTGTCTTGGCAATACCTGCGGGCAAGCTTTTCTTGAGCTCGTCGGATAGCCCAGCGGCGGCGCCCGTTCCTAAAGATTCCACGACGCCTTCGGTGATGGTACCAAGGTATTGCAGTTTTCCCTTGGCTTCTGTCTGGCCGGCGCGTTCATCTGAGAGGGCTTTTATCGCACCGGCTATGATCCTAGGTATGGCTAGTTCTGGTGAAAAAGGGTCGTTAGTTAGGCTGAAGCCTTGCGCTAAACTGACGTTGTTTAATCCTTGTAATGCCCCCGTGGCAATAACTTGAGCTTCTGATTGTTTCATGCCAGCATTGATCAGCGCTGCTTTAACATCGTCGATGACCGCCAGGGCAATGTTTAGGCTGCCAGCTCCTGTGACGTTGGTGGGGGAACCAGTGCCGATAGCGCTGGTTGTCATGACAGACTTCTTGCGGCAAGCTCCACAAACTAGCAGGATGGTAATGAGCCCGACGATCACCTTCTCTGTCTGACGATGTTGAACTCTTACCAGTCGGGTAAAGAAGCAGGAGGAGTTAGCGTTGATTTGGCGTCGCAGCAAATTAAAGACCCTTACCATTGTTTAGCAAGACAGGCTAAGTTACATGTTTAGCAAGACAGGCTAAGTTACATTTCTGTACCGCACCCACCGGGCCATCGTCTTTATTGAAGATTTTCTTTAATTTTGATCCTATAGCCAAATGTTCTCGGGGGTATAGATAGTGGTAGTGGCATCACTGAATTAAGCATGATCCGGCTGAAAGTTTTGTTTTCCATTATTACTGGCTAAGGTGCTGACGGTGGCTGCGTCGATCAGTCGATGCCTGCTTTGATGAGGTATAGGCTAATCAAGGCTTCTTGCTTTTTTGGCGCACTTAATGCATACCGCATCGTCGGTTATGCCTGGAGTGCCGCAGTTATAGCATGGGTGGTCAGGGTAAGACTCTATGTCTTTCATTTCTTTTCGACGCCAGTACCAATTTAGCAAGTTTTTTATCATATGCTCTTCCTTTGCTTTTGGCTATAGCTCATATCGTCGAGAAGAGCGAGTCTAAATTTTGGGCTGGTATGATAGTCTTCCCTGAGCTTTTTTCGCTGTTTCTGTTGCAGCCAGGCATTGCTAGAATGTGGGTCGTAGTAATCTGGTCATGTGCAGCTTAGGGAACCGGAGCTACACAACGGAAACCGATGCCCGGGGCTGTGACCATGGGCCCAGAGTGTGAGTTCGCATAGAACAGGCCTGATTCCGTCGCCCCGCTAGCCCAGCTGCCGCCCCGCATAAGGGCACCACCTGAGCCGTTAGCTCCGGCATAATACTTGCCTATATTCTCAGACGAGGTCCAGCTATCATTCCAGAAGGATTTAACACTATTGGTGGGGACTAGGTATGATAGCGGCATTGTCGTAAACCCAGTATCTATCTGAGTATACTCCCTAAAATCCATGACAGGGCCGCCATCGTCGGCATCGTAGGGTTTATCTGAATCATTGAAGTAGCTAGTCCACTCAGATACATTACCTCCCAAGTCCCAAACCACACTGCCGTCGAGGAGATTATTCGTACGCTTTTCTGTAAATTTTGCTTCACTGCCGCTGTCGGCACAGTCTGTATCTACATACTCTTTATACCCGTCGCAAGCTTGGAACGGGTCACCATCCGTATGCCCGCGATTCAGAAAACCTGACCCAACCGAACTGCCACTCCAGTTGCTGACATTACCGGCTGCATTACTTGTCAAGGTCATCCACTCATCGTTGCTTATCAAGTGATAACCAAGCCCCAAGGAAGCACACTCCGTTCGAGCATCCTGCTGGTTTATGCTTGCCCAAGGCGTTCCTGCCGGCACTGATTCCGGGACTCCGGAATTGTCTTTCGCCTCATACTTCATGACACAAAAATCCTCAGTCCCGTAGTCTGGGTCTCCTAAAACCGCAGTCCAACTATCCCCGCCGGCGTCGCTGCAGTCAGGGCCAGAGAGATCGTTGCTAATTGATACGGTGACATAGGCATAGTCAATGTGGATGTTATCAGTCGCCACCAACTTGAACTCATAGAGACCATTTTGCCCATCCCGGGGATTCCAAGTAAGTACTCCGGTGCTAGTGTTAAAGTTCATGCCCTGCATATTGCTGCGATTGCATAGGTTCTCAGGGGTCAAATCTATGTAGTTGTTAATGGAGGTGTCGAACCAGCAGGTGTATGCTAAGGAATCGCCATCGGCATCTAGGTCATCGGCATTGTCATTGGCATCAAAGACTTGGATAGAGCTATCTGATTCTTGGAGATATTGAGACGCTAGACCATCTAGGACAGGCGGTGTGGTGTTGTTAGCGCTGGCAATAGTCACGGTGCGTTGGTAGAGATAGACGGCGCCGGAATCTGCGTTGCTATTGTCGGCAGATCCGCCTGTACCATTGGTAATGAAGGTCTGGTTGGAGTCTTCTAGCCCTACCCCGACGGCAAGGTTATTGGCACCTAGGGCTAGAGTCTCGCCAAATTTGTCGCCGGCATCATTGTTTGCTGCTTTGATAAAAGCCTCTTGAGCCCAGTTTGCACCATTTCTTTTGTAGATATATACGGCGCCTGCGCCAGAACTTGTATTATTAGTGTCGCCACCTTCCCCGTTTGTGATGGTGGTTTGGCTAGAGGATTCGCCGCTGGCTGCTACAGCTAGTGTGTCGCCGTTCAAAGTCACCGGCCTCCCAAATTCGTCACCGGCATCGCTGTTACCCGGCTTGATGTAGGCCTCTTGTTTCCAAGTGCTACCCGTTCTCTTATAGATGTACACAGCTCCAGAGTCATCACTAGAGTCGTCATTGGGCGCTGCACTGCCGTTTGTGATGGTTGTTTGGTTCGCATCTTCAGACGCAGCTCCCACGGCGAGGCTGTCGCCATAAAGGCTCGCGGTAGCGCCAAAGCCATCCAAGGTATCTGCGTTTGCCGACTTGATATAGGCCTGTTGTGACCATTCTGAGCCGGTTCTGGTGTAAATATAAATGGCTCCAGACGCAGGTAATGAATTATCACCCGAGGCCAGAGTTCCATTGGTGATGGTTGTTTGGCTGGAGGATTCAAAGCTTGCGCCTACGGCCAAAGTGCTTTTGTCCAGGCTAATGCTATTACCAAATATATCTGAAGCATCGTTATTTACAGATTTAATATAGGCCTCTTGAGCCCATGTATTGCCGCTCCTCTTATAGATGTAGACAGCGCCAGAGTGGCTGCTACTGTTGTCTGCTGATGCGGTGGTGCCATTGGTGATGGTGGTTTGGTTGGAAGCTTCAAACAATGCAGCTACCGCCAGAGTATCATCGTCAAGACTTATGTAACTGCCAAAATAATCGTTACCACCGTTATTTTCTGCTTTTAGATATGCTTCCTGAGTCCAGGTGTTCCCGCTTCTTTTGTATATGTAGACAGCTCCAGAATTATCACTCGAGTCATCGCTGGAGGCTGTCGTGCCATTTGTAATTATACTTTGCTGCGATTTTTCATATTGGGCTCCCACCACCAGGGTATCTTTCTCAATGCTCACGGTCGTGCCGAATTGGTCTTCTGTCCCATTATTTACAGCTTTGATATAGGCCTCCTGGGCCCAAGAACTTCCCGACTTTTGATAGACGTAAACGGCTCCGGCATTAGAGTTGGAATCGTCGCTGGATGTGGTCGTCCCATTTGTGATTGTGCTTTGTAGGGAGGCTTCTTGCGCAGCTCCCACCGCTAGGGTATTCTGATATAAGCTGACACTAGAGCCAAAAAGGTCACCAGCATCATTATTACTTGCCTTGATATAGGCTTCCTCGGTCCAGGTTGTGCTGGCGATGTTGAGGTTTGCCGGGCTAACGGTCACATCTTGGTAGTCTGTGTCTGTGCCTGGCACACCGGTAGTTGTGCTGGCTTTGATCTTAAATTCGTAGTATCCCGTCTGGTGGTCACGGGCGTTCCAGTCCAATATGCCTGTGCTGCTATCGAAGCCAATGCCTGGAAGGTTTGCAGAGGTACACTGGGTCGCTGAAGATTCGGTGACAACGTTGTTCTGGGTTTGGTCGAACCAACACTCATAAGTAATCACATCGCCCTCAGCATCCTGATCATCACCACCATCGCCTGCATTGACGATCTCCATCCTACCACCTTGGCTAAAAATATTCTTCGCTATGAAGGCGTCTAGTGCCGGTGGAGCATCAGTTGAAGGAGTCATATTGACGGTCACGTAGTTAGTGGTGATACTGTTGTTATCTGTGGCAACAATCTTAAACTCATAGATGCCTGAAGCAGTGATAGCAGGGTCCCAACTTAGGACGCCTGTGGTTTTCTGAAAGGTTAATCCTGTGAGGTTGTCGCTGTGGCACCTAGAGGCTTCGGATTCTGCCACAAAGTTGTTATTGGTTTGGTCAAACCAGCAGCTGTAGATTAGAGTATCACCATCGGCATCGGTATCACCGCCGCTAATATTACTCACATCGAAAACTTGAGTGGAACCTAAGTCGGCATTCATAGCAGCAGGGCTGATGTTAGCTATGTTGGGGCCGTTTGTCGGGTTGGCGGCGACGAGGTTTATGGTGCGTTTGTAAACGTAGACGGCTCCAGCAAAAAGATTAGAATTGTCAGTAGAGGCTATTGTGCCATTTGTGATCGTGGTTTGGTTTGAATCTTCCCCTATAGCGCCCACTGCTAGAGTATTTTGATCTAGGCCGAAGCTAGCTCCGAAGTTGTCATCTGCGTCACTATTAGCCGCCTTAATATAGGCTTCTTGCGTCCAAGTGCTGCCGGCTCTCTTATATACGTACACTGCTCCAGAATCGGGCGCTGAATCATCCGCAGAGGCTGCAGTACCGTTCGTTATGGTGATTTGATTGGAATCTTCAAGCGCTGTGCCAACAGCCAAGGTGTTGTGATTGAGACGCACCATCTTGCCGAAATTATCACTGGCATCGTTATTAGTTGACTTAACATAGGCTTGTTGGGACCAAGTGCTGCCTGTTCTCTTGTAAAGGTATACCGCCCCAGAACCCGATGCTGAATTATTCATGGAGGCTGTTGTCCCATTGGTGATCGTGGTTTGATTGGACCCCTCGTCAAAGGCCCCCACAGCCAAGGTGTCCTGGTCGAGGCTGATGCTAGTGCCAAAGTCGTCGTTCATATCGTTATTTGTTGATTTTATATAGGCCTCTTGCGTCCAGGTGTTGCCCGTTCTCTTGTAGATGTACACGGCACCAGAGCTAGAATTGGAATTGTCCGCAGAAGCTGCACTGCCGTTTGTTATGGTGGTTTGGTTCGAACTTTCAACATTGGCCCCAACCGCCAGGGTGTTCTGGTCTAGGCTTACACTAATGCCAAAATAATCCATTGGATCATTATTGGTCGCTTTAATATAGGCTTCTTGGTGCCAGCTGTTCCCCGTTCTCTTGTAAACATAGGCTGCTCCAGACCCGATGTTCGATTGGTCCGAAGATGTCAAAGTGCCGTTTGTGATTGTTGTTTGATTGGAAGCTTCAACATAGGCTCCAACCGCCAGGGTATCGTCATCAAGGCCGACACTCCAGCCAAAGTATTGATAGCCATTACTATTAGCCGCTTTGATATAGGCCTGCTGTGACCAGTTCGACCCGTCTCGGCTGTAGACATAAACTGCTCCAGAGTAGGAGTTAGAATCATCCGCAGAGGCTGTAGTGCCGTTGGTGATCGTGGTTTGGTTGGATTCTTCGGACCATGCCCCAACCGCCAGGGTGTCCTGGTCAAGGCTCATCGCAGAGCCGTAATTATCATTTGACCCTGTATTTGCTGCCTTAATATAGGCTTCTTGCTCCCAAGTGCTGCCGGTTCTCTTGTACACATAGACAGCTCCAGAATTGTATTCTGAATTATCCAAGGATGCCGTAGTACCATTGCTGATGGTGGTTTGATTGGAATCTTCGCGATAATTCCCGACAGCGAGGGTGTTTTGGTTGATACTAACCATCTCACCGAAACTATCGCTGGCATCATTATTAGCCGCCTTAATATAGGCCTCTTGCGTCCAATCCGTGCTAGAAATATTTAAATCAGCAGTGCTCACAGTTACGACTTGGTAGCGCGCATGGGATCCGGGCAATCCGGTGACAGTGTTGGCTTTTATTTTAAACTCCCAAACCCCGGCATGAGTAGCCAAAGGTTGCCAGCTAAGCTCACCTGTCGTCGGGTTGAAGTTCACCCTATCGAGGTTCTCAGGGATACACTGGGAGCCAGCTGATTCTTCAACAGTGCTATTCTGAGCCTGGTCAAAAAAGCACTCGTAGGTGATTATGTCTCCATCGCTATCGATGTCATCGCCACCGTCACCCGCATCAGCAATAGTTATCACTCCTGGGCCTGCTTGGGTAAATATAGTTACAGGGGTTAGGGTATCTAGGTACGGTGGTAGGTTAGATGTGGGACTGACATAAATGCTCGCAAATTTTATGTCGGCTTCATTATTGTCTGTGGCGACGATCTTAAATTCATAGGAGCCGGCTGCCGCAACATCAGGGTCCCAGTTAAGAATACCTGTGTCTTTACCAAAAACTAAGCCTTTAAGGTTGCCACTGTGGCAGCTTGATGCACGTGACTCTATTACCGACCCATTTACATTGCCCTTACCAAACCAGCAGCTGTATTTCAGTTGATCGCCATCTTGGTCGGTGTCGCCACCAGATGTGTCGTTGGCATCGAAGATCTGAGTGGGGCCATCGTCAGCACTTATGACTGGGGGAGGAGCAATGGTATCAAGATTAGGTCCATGGGTGGTATTAGCTGTCGCTAGGATCTCGTTGCGTTTGTAGATATACACCGCACCAGCATCGAGGTTTGAGTCATCTGTGGATATGGCGCCACTGCCATTAGTAATTATAGTGTGGTTAGAGTCTTCGCCTAAAGCACTTACGGCGATGGTCTCTTTGTCAACACTGATACTATAGCCAAAGTAATCGTGAACATCGCTGTTTCCAGCTTTGATGAAGGCCTCTTGCACCCAGTCTGTCCCGGACCTCCTATAGACATACACGGCGCCGGAATCCGCCAAAGAGTCATCATGGGTGGCTGTGCTGCCGTTGGTGATGATGCTTTGGTTTGAGTCCTCCGCAATAGCGCCTATGGCTAAAGTATCATCATGGAGGCTTAAACTATCTCCGAATCGGTCGTTAGAGCTATTATTTTTGGCCTTGATATAGGCTTGCGGTGACCAGACACCATCCGTTCTATGGTAGATGTAGACAGCACCGGAATTGGCGTTGCTATTATCTGCAGAAGCTGTGCTGCCGTTGGTGATGATGCTTTGGTTTGAATCCTCAGAAGATGCTCCCACAGCAAGGGTGTTCTGATGGAGGTCTACTACCGCAAAATGATCGTCATCATTGCTGTTGACCGCCTTGATGTAGGCCTCTTTCTGCCAACTGTAGCCGGTTTTCTTGTAGATGTAGACGGCACCTGAGTTGGGTTGGCTGTTGTCGGTAGATGTATTATTGCCGTTGGTTATGGTGGTCTGCGCTGATGCTTCAAAATAGGACCCCACAGCTAAGGTGTCGTCTCCGAGGCTGATACTGTCGCCGAATCCATCACCTGCATCGCTGTTGTCTGCCTTGATATAGGCGTCTTGGAACCAGGAACTACCGCTGCGGTTAAATATGTAAACTGCGCCAGAGTCAAGATCGGTATTTAGGTTACTGGGGGCGCTGCTATTGGTGATGGTTGTTTGGTTTGAATCTTCATACTTTGAACTCACCGCTAAATAGTCTTTATATAAGCTTACACTGGTACCAAAACTATCACCACTGTCGATGTTATCCGGCTTAATGTATGCCTGCTGATACCAGTAGGTGCCGGTACGCTGATAGATGAATACCGCTCCTGCGTCGTTGCTGGAATTGTCGGTACTGGCATAATTACCATTAGTGATAAAACTTTGGTTGCCAGCTTCCCCCTTTGAGCTCACCGCTAGAGTGTCGCCATCGAGGCTAAGCTCAAGGCCAAAGTAATCTATTGGGTCGGCGTTGCTGGCCTTAATGTATGCCTGTTGATTCCAGTTTGAGCCATTACGCTGATAGATATAGACAGCGCCGCTGTCAGCGACAGTGTTGTCACTATTGGTAGTGTCGCCGTTGGTGATGGTTGTCTGGTTGGCATCTTCCCCGTAGGCACCCACCGCAATGGTGTTCTCGTCTAAACTGATGCTCGAGCCGAATTTATCTTGAGGGTCGTTGTTTGCTGCCTTGATGTACGATTCAGGGACCCAGGTGGTACTGGTGGTTCTTAGGGTAGCTGAGGTGACATCTACCTTCAGATATACGGAGTCTGAACCCGGCAGGCCAGCTGACGTGGTCCCCTTTATCTTAAATTCATACTGGCCAGCCTGGGACTCCGTGGGCTGCCAGGTCAGTATACCCGAAGAAGTATTAAAACTTATTCCTGTGAGGTATGAGGAGTAGCAGCGATTATGATAACTTTCAGAGATATAATTGTTCTGAGTAGTGTCGAAAAAACACTCATAGGTGATGATATCACCATCGACATCGCTGTCGTTGCCACCATCTCCTGCATTCGCTAGAGTAGTTGTGCCACTATTAGCTTTGGTAAAAATCGTCACGGCGGGTAAAGGCTCTAAAGACGGCAGGGAATTTGTCGTAGCTGCCACGTTCACTGTTACATACTGAATGTCCGAGGTGTTGGTGTCTGTTGCTCTAATTTTGAACTCGTAGGGTCCAGAGGCTGTAATAGGAGGATCCCAGTTCAGGATACCGGTGTCGGTGGCGAAGTTTACACCCGGCAGGTTACTGACTTGGCAAATAGACAAGGAGGCTTCAGCCACAGAATCATTGTCAGTTTGGTCAAACCAGCAGCTATAAATTAGCGGGTCGCCGTCAGCATCTGCGTCGCCTCCATAATGGTCATTGGCATCGAATATCTGTTTGGTTCCATCATCAGCTGTGATTCCGGTGGCTGGTGTGATCGGAGCAAGCTGCGGTCCGTTCGCAGTAGAGGTGTTATTAGCCTCCTGGCACACAATGACACCGATCTCGGTAAAAACATTCGGGCTGGCCTTCATGTAGTCATGATCACCGAAGTGATTTGGGTCGTAGTTGAATGTATGGCTTCCTGATATTTTGAGACTGTCCGTGGTGTTTTGGCCACTGTTGAAGGTGCTGTTGCTATAGTCGCCGCAGCCCCTATCCCTCACTCGCAGATCAACACCTGTAGGAAGGCCAAAATTTTCAAACGAGGTCATTTGCTGTGCCTTGCTGTTACCTGAACCAAGATAACAGCAGGTTTGATTGCAGTAGTAGTCGCTATTATTTGTCATGTTAGCGTTCGTATAATGAGAAGCACTGCTGCTATTGAGGTTCTCGGAAAATCCTGCTGCCTGACAGAAATCTTTGTACTCTGCATTTGTGGAAATGGTCGTCCCCACCGGTAGTGAGAGGAATATGATGTCTTTGGTGCCAGAGGGAAGTCTTGCCTTAGCATAAACGGCAGCTGCGGCTAACTGCTTGGAAAGCGTACTCACTGGCGAGTAGTGGTGATCTATCGTGTAAGAATAGAGGTTATAGTAGTAGACTGTATTTTCGCTGAGCTCTTTGGTATCATTATAGCTATTAACTGAGTCGCTATAGATGATCTCATCGCTACCATCTATACTCGGTGAGTACTCCACTCCATCTACCGGTGTAAATGTCACTTCAGCACCCTCTCTTCTAACAAGCAGGTAGCCGAATTCTTCCATGTCAGACCAGGAGGCATTGAAGCGATTAGAGCCAATTTGAGATAAGGTGAAATTTTCCGGGGCTAGAGTAGGGTTCGTGGTGGCATTGTTGGTACTGCTGTCGCCTGCGGACGAACCTTGGTCGGTTTCAACTTTCACCATACAGCCTGATGTATAGTTATCCCATTCACAGCCTAATGCCATGGCACAGGCGGTTTGCGTGTAATAATCACTGCAACCGACCATTGAAGATTTCTCGCAGTAATCGTTTAGCCAACCACAGTCAGGACTGGTATTACAATCGATCGCATTCAGGGTGTACCAGCAATCAGAAGGTGGTGCTGAGGTCTCGCAGTAACCGCCCCCTGGCCCTCTGGCCCACTTATATGCTGGATCAGCCGCAGAGCAGCCTTCGGGTGTGTCGGTAGCTCCTCCAGCCTCGGAAAGGTCACACTGCCAATCACCATTTGGGGGTAGATAGATAATAACACCGCCTTTTGTGAAGCAATCTTCCTCTTCAACCGCAGTTGGCTGCGAACCTCCGGATCCAGGTGCTGTTAGTGGATATTCACAACGCCCACCACCCTCTGGATACCAGGTGCCTTTGGCCTTTAGGCAGTCGATCTCCATCTGCGATATCGCGCTGGCTGTGCTGGTGTTGATGGCGTTGGTATAGGTGCTAAGCGTCGAGGCATCTATGTCAGCTTCGTCGGCTAGAGCTTCAGTAAAGCCCGAACCTATATCATCAGAGACGGCAGAGATATCATCAGATTTCCAGCCAGCTTCGGCTAGGCCTGAGATCATTCCAGTAGCAAAACCAGAGGCGACATCAGCTATCTTGGACTGAAAATTCAGGGCACGGGCCTGGCTGTAGAGTGCATCTACGGCGCTGCTTGACACCGCTTTGGATGCGGCTGCAAAATCCTCAGGACTCAATTTTTTGATATCACCTAAGGCTGCCATAGTCCCTGTAGCAATAGCGCACGATGCTTCCTTTATAGCGGCAGCGTCGGTGACTCCGAAGTCATCGAGGTAGCCGATAGTGTCAGAGGCCACTGCAGCAGAGATAGTCTGGATACTACTGGCATCATCGAAGCCAATATCGTCTAAAGTGCTGACAGCTCCCTTCATCATATCATCTACGAAGTCGGTTAAATCAGCGGATTCCACACCAGCATTACCGATACCCTCCATCGCTCCTTTCATGCAGTTGTTTAGAACTCCGGAGACATCGTCAACCGATTTAACGCCGGCATCTCCTAAGGCGGTGACTGTACTTGCGACGAGATCCCCCACCATCGATTGCATTTGGCCGCTACCGGAAATCCCTAGATCATTGATTCCACCAACAGCCTCTGACATAATCGGGCCAACAAAGTCGCCCACATCTGCGGCTTCGACGCCGGCATCGTCGAGGGCGCCTACGGTAGATTGAACCAAAGACTGTAACGAAGAGCCTACGAGTGACTTGCTGAGGCCGATATCCTTCATGCCGACAATAGTCTCTTTGGTCATTGTGGATACAACATTCTGGAGATCAGCACTGGCGATCCCCACATCTTTAAGCTTGGTTACAGCTCCCTGCATCACCTTAGCAATGCCCTCGCTGACTTCGCTATTTGTAAGTCCAGCGGACTTCATATTGGCGACAGCTGACTTAGTAATGCCACCAGGAAGGCTTTTCTTTTGTTCTTCCGTGAGCCCAGCGGCCGCAGTCCCCTTTCCCAAAGAGCCGACGACGCCCTCGGTTATGGCACCTAGAAATTTGAGCTTGCCTATAACCTCTCCTTGACCTGCTCTTGGGTCTGCTAAGGCGCTGATTGCTCCTGCGATGAGCCTTGGTATAGCAAGTTCAGGTGAGAATTGATCGGCGAGGCTTAGGCCTCCCACGAGGCGGGCACTATTGAGGCCCTGGAGGGCGCCAGTGGCCACCACCTGTGCTTCTGACTTTTTCATGCCGGCCGCCACTAAGGCCATCTTCATATCTTCGATGACCGCTAGAGCGATGTTAAGGCTGCTTACGGATGTTTTACTGGTGGAACCGCCTAGTGAGACGCTGTTTGTAATAATCTTCGATCTCCGGTCGCAAGCAGAAGGGAGCATCAGAACAATTAGCAAAAATAAAAATATTGGTCTCTTTTTTAGCACCATTTCTCCGCATTTAGCCTCAGAGGTCTAGGTATCACTTCGGCGTTTTTTTGTCGTATTCGCAAATGGGTGAATTCCCAAGAAGGTTATCGGGTAGGCCGTCCGACATATTGAGAAAGGACTATGTTTTTTAGCAATCACTGAACCTCTGGGCTTATCAGGTCTAGCGTTACATCTTTTCAATATAATGTGCTCTAT
>MDTC01194819.1_pt1 | contig 16224 bp, 11 predicted proteins | sample 811181 | NCBI WGS metagenome assembly MDTC01 (sample SAMN05326644, study PRJNA326480) | marine metagenome | isolation source: seawater | place: Pacific Ocean: North | collected 2011
GCAGGATTTCCTAACAGTTGAATTTGTGTGTGTCCTTCTTCTTCTTCTTCTTCTTCTTTGTTGTTGTTGTTGTTGTTTACGAACGCGTTGACAACGCGATAGGTAAACTTTTTCATTCTTTTTTCATCTATTTGTTATCTTTGTTATCGATGCGATAAATAATATGCACTATTGTTTCACAAATGGAGAGTTTCACAAAGTAAAGAAGAAAAGGATTACAAACGTATCTCACGTCTCTTTTCAACTAACTTTTTTCATTCGTCTCATCGCTCATCGCCTCTTCTTCTCGTCAAAAAATAAAAGTTCATCCGAGCACGCCGCTCGTAATCTCAAGCGCAAATGAGTGAGTGCGTCGTCCATACCGGTGTCGTTAGCGCAGATATTGATTTTAAGGAAAATATTAAAGAGTTTGAGTGTCCAATATGCCTCGAGCTCATTTTGGGAGCAGCTATCTTGCCTTGTGGCCATCTGTCATGCATGTACTGTTGCCACTGTTCGATGAACTTAGACAACTCTCATTGTTTCATTTGCAAAAAGCGGTACACAGCTCTACCAGGTCTTTCTACGCAATTATCGCTGTTGATTTTATCCACTTTTCGCGAGCAATTCGACGAGCGGATAAAACGCGAAACTGAAAGCGCCAACGAGGAGTTTGAGAAGTTTCTCTTGCCTTTTGCAAAGTATTTGAAAGAGGAACTGAAAATGAACGCCTCGGCACTCCCAGAAAGCGTCACGTGTAACAAATGTAAACGAATACTCGTGAATCCGATAGCGGCAAGTTGTGGTCACATATACTGTCAGAGCTGCGTACAACGCGGGAATATCAAGAAATGCATCGCAAATGATTGTTATGGCGGGGACATTGACAAAGAAGCGGGCGTCGTAAAAGCGTTGCAGCATTTACTTGAGAAGATGTACCCGCTCGAAATTGAAGAGCGAATAAAAAGCCAGGAAGAGGAGGGAGATTCGATAATGGAAACAATACCCGTCGGAAAACAAGAGAAAGAAGAAGAACAAGAAGGAGAAGAAGAAATACATTTTGGCGTGGGTTGTGACTTATGTGGAAGCTATCCCATTAAAGGAGAGAGATATCAGTGCCTTGATTGCAAAGAAGATGCGAACGGGTGTCCGCTTGGTTTCGATTTGTGCGGTAAGTGTAAAGAATTTGACGATAAGGCGGGAATGAATATGACGAGTGCGAACGCTTTTGCCGCAGCTGGGCGTTTTAGATTTCTTCAAAATCACACGCGAGAACATAGATTGGTGAAAATTCCGTTTCGAGAGTCGTTTTTACACAGATTAAAAGCAGCGAATCCTCAAATGAGCATCGAACAGATTCTTCGCATAATAAGCATCGCGGGAGAGGAACGAGAAGAAGAAGAAGAAGAAGAAGAAGAAGAAGAAGAACTAGGAGAATCTGGAGAAGTCAACTCCGATGAAGAACAAGAACAAGGATCATAGACAAAATACATGTTTTTTTACAAAAAACACACGCGCGCAAAACAAACTGAAGCAAAACAAAACACGATCATCCTCGATATCGTAAAATCTGTCTTGGTTCGTGCATTCTCGCCAAAGCTTCTTTCGCCGACTCCTCAGACTCTACGACAAATCCAGCTTTCTCGTAGAGGCGTTTCGCGGCAATATTTGTAGATACCACGTGCACGTAAATTTCCTCAACGTTAATCTTCTTTGCATCTTCAATCGCGCGCTCTAAGAGCTGCTTTGCTATACCTAGGTTCCTATGAGACTCCAATACACACACATTACTCATATAACATCGTTTCTGGCGAACGTTTCCATCGATTGGAAACTTTCCAACTAACTCTTCAGCCGGCAAGTTTACGCCGATGTTCAAGTCCAACGTCCCACAAACGATTGCGCTTTTTTCTCCCGGAATGACAATCGCGGGATCTTCCGGCACTCGCTCGTCTTGTTCCAATCGTTCTTCCACGGCAATGTAACAAAAGACATCGTTATTTTTGTACGATACATCTTTGCCTGCTATTTTATTCGATATTGTCTCAAACTCGGCATCGATTTTTGTTAGTCGGTGCGCCCGGATGCTAAACTCCGAACGATCTTTGGGATAGGAATAAAAACATAGCGCTCGGACGCAAGAGGCGCCACGAATTTCTGCATCCGACTCGGTCGTTTTTATTACTATTGCAGAGTTGTTTTGAATGTTGCTGTTCTTGTTCTTAGAGCACGTCTTAATACTACTATTCCTTTTCCCACAAAGACGACGACGCCATCGGTCGTGAAAAAAACTGCTTCTCGTAAAAGAACGCGTCGACGCCAGGGATGAAGACGATGGAGAAGAGCGATGCGATGAGGATAAAAACGTCATTGCGAGCTTCTCTCTCTCTCTTTCTTACTCTCGCTCTCTCGCTCTCTCGCTCCCTTTAACCGTGGAAGGAAAGGAACGAGATTTTTTGTCAAAACAACAAAAACAACAAAACAACAGTGGTATGCATACTATAGACAGTTTTTCAGGTGGAGAGTTTTTGTAAAATCAAGAGAGTGGAGAGAATTTTTGAGAAGTGTGTGGAGAGGGGGGCAGGGGGGATGGAGCAGGCTCTTTTCTTTTGTGACAGGTCAGCAGAAAAAGAAACGCGACAAAAAGGAGGACGGCTATCAAACACTCCCGTCTCTGCTCTTCGCTCAAAAGAAAGATGCGTTCACCCAGTCGTTCTCCTCCTCCCATTCGCGCGACGACGTTGAAGAACGTGTGTGAAGAAGAGCTAGAGAAGCAAAAAGAGAAAGAAGAACGAGAGGATGCACGATCAGCAAAAGAGCCTTCGACACGTGGGACGTCTTCTGAACCAACATCATCAAGGGAAAAGAATACGACACATATAATGATAGCAAAGAAGAAACTAGGGAACACGAACAGAGCAAAAGCATATTCATCATTGTCATCGAAAATGGACGACGTTTTGCTCATCTCCACTACGAACGAGACGCGCGCGCGTTTACAAATGCTTCTCTCAGACATTAGCTATGATATTTTTCTCGTTGGAGGAGGAGGAGATCATCAGGGGATCAACAACAGTAATAGTTTAACAGAAGGAGACGACGAAGCTCAGCCTTCGTTTCTTGAAGTTGTGCATTCCATTGGTGAATATTTTCTGCAGTTTCCGAACCACGCTATGCCCAAGTGGTCGGTTTTTGCCGCGCATGCTATTAAAATATTGCTGAAAAGAACAGACTTGGCAACCGAGTTGCGAAAAGAGGAGAACCGAAAGAACAGACGGGCACTGCTGACATTATTGTTATGCTTCACTCGAATCACGAGTTTACACAAGAAGCTCAAAGATGAAGTTGAGTCAGCAAGTCGTGGGAACACCAACAATAATATGGAACAGCTCTCGCGAACATCGTCCACGACATCATCGTCGTCGTCTTTTGGTGCAATCAAAAAGAAAGATATCGTCGCCACGGACGATTCCTCCACCCAAAAACTCACTTTGGAGTGTTATAAGACGTGCGAAAACTGTAAAACGATGTATGAAGGCGTAAAAATGATTCAGTCGTGCGTTGCACTCGCCATTGTCTTAACGTTGCCACAGTTAAATACCAATAATAATAGTAATAGTAGCGAAAACAACTCTAGCAGTGCTGCAGAAAATAGAAACGCGCAAAAAAGAAGTCATTCGCCAGGATCGGCGGCGCAACAAGGGAGAAAAATTTTCTTCAGCCCCTCTCGAGAAGGTTCTGCTTCTCCTTCACTTGATATAACCGCAAATACTAATCACAGAACTGCGAATGGGACTATTCGTGGTTCATCGCCGAACAGGATGTCTCCTTTGGATTCTCCAACGTCGCGCTCGTTGCTGGGTTCATCACCGTTGGGCCAATACCAAGGGACCAGAATTTCGAATGAATTTCCAAGATTTTCGAATGTCTCCACAATCTCGCAGACTGATGCAGACGATAATGGACGCGAAGATGCCTTTGATAACAGCAAATACTCTTCACATTCACCGTTGAGGCGGAATAATTATGATGCGACGTATGCGCAAGATGGCGTAGCGTCACCCACCGGTCACGTCGGACGAGGAGTCGTGAGGAATCCTTCTCGAATATTTTACAGAGCTGATATGGAGCTCGATGAAGATGAAAATTGCGATAATTTGCAATCGAATGCACAAAGCGATACCCCATCTGCGAACCTTGGCGCAACGCATGGAGGAAAACAAATTAGTCCAGAGAGTCAACAAAAAATGACGTCGGTGTGCAGAATATGTGAGAAAATTGTTCCGTTGTCAGAGCTCGTGGCACACTCTGCGTGTTGTGCGAGTAGTCCATTAGGTTCACCCCGAGGGGATCAGCACTCGAGGCAACGTTCTATGTCACCGGTAGATTATCTTCGTACCTCTTCTCTTTCGTCATCCTTTGAAGAAAAAATGAGAGTATCGGAGTTGAGTAGATCTCTTAGTGGCAACACGAATTCTTCGGATAGAGATGATCTTCTCGAGTACGAAGCAAACGGTAGTAATACGGACGTCGCCAATAATATTGCGTCACAACCCCAAATATCCGTAGAAGATTTCGAAGTGCTCAAACTTATCTCCTCAGGTGCCCACGGTCGCGTTTTCTTAGCCAAAAAGCGAGCGACTGGAGATATTTTCGCTATCAAAGCGATAAAGAAAAGAGATTTAGTCTTTAGAAACACTATCTCACGCTTGAAAGAAGAACGGGACGCGCTCGTTTTAGCGGCGAACCCGTTCGTTATAAAATTGTTCTATGCCTTCTCGTCGGCACGACACGTATACTTTGTGACGGAGTACGCTAACGGTGGTGATTTGTACAGCCTTTTGAAACAACTTGGCTCATTAGAGGAAAGTACGGCTCGAAAATACGCAAGTGAAATCGTTCTAGCGTTGGAATACGTGCACTCAGTCGGCGTGACGCATCGCGATTTGAAACCAGACAATCTTCTGATTTCCTCAGATGGACATTTGAAGCTCGCGGACTTTGGTCTAAGCTTTGTCGGAGCGTCGCGAGATGATAATATCATTCCGAAAACGAGCAACGAGAAATATCCACATCATCGCTCAGGAAGCGTCAGCTCTGATATGTTGGGTATTAACAAAAAGATGGCGGTGGGAACTCCGGACTACTTGGCACCGGAAGTTTTGCTCTGCGAAACGGACGAGATCTCCCAATCGGTTGATTGGTGGTCGTTAGGCATCATTATATTCGAAATGCTTTCGGGCATTCCTCCTTTTCACGCGCCCACGCCGGCGGATATCTTCGATAATATTCTTTCGGGATACGATGCGCACAATGTTGCCGAGGCGTATCCAGAGGATATATCGGATGAGGCTAAGGATATCGTTAAATGCCTATTACATTCCGAACCAGAGGTGCGCTGCGGGTCCCTTTTTCTTGGTGGCGCGGATAGCGTGAAGATGCACTCATGGTTTGCAGACATCGACTGGGATAACGGGCATTCGGAAGCAAACTTTGTCCCGAACGTTTCTAATATTCGTGATACGAGCTATTTTATAAAGCGCTCGTCCCAGAATTCGTCGCGAATTGCGCAGCAAAGCTCCGAAGAGAGCTCAGACAGCGCTGACGTAAATACCATCGAGAATGAATATGGAAGCTCTTCATCGCCCTTCCATACACCTAAGGCGGGGGGCACTCTGGAAGAAAGAGATGAAGAGACTACGTTGGAGCCGTACGATAGCGGTGAGGAAGGTGACGTGGTTATCGATGATGAAGCGTGCGAAGAAGATTTTGGGGATTTCAACTTCATCAACCTAGCAGAATTGGCTCGTATGAATTTGACAAGCGAAGGGAGTGGTCTCTCATAGCAAAATTTAGTTTTAGAATATATGTCCATACAATACGCACTAAAGTATATTGTGTGTATCACTTCGAATAAAGCACGATGCCTATCACTATTATCATTACCTGTAGTTAATAGTTATCTTACAAAGTGCTATTTAACGTCTCGAGCCACGCACTCAGCGAAGAGTTGCGAAATTTGTTCTGACGATTTGGACTTTAAGCTCGATGATATCTTCAAAAAATCTCGTTTAAACCGTCTCAGCTCGATGAGGGTAGGTTGTCTAATGCATCGAATAGGTTTCAATCCTGTGCTATTTTTTCCATCTTTTTCTTGAATGTCTTTAAATGTATACGTCGCCGGTTCTGTAGCGGCGGCTTGAGGGCTTGCAGAATTTTGCTTGGTAATTGAATCGATGACGCATTGTATAGCTTTATCCATAGAGTATCTCAAATTAGTTTCGCTCAATCGATTAGTTGCCGTAGCAAATGTTGGACGTAAACTTTTCTTCGATGCAGTATCGATAGCGGCGTTTCTCGCGAACGACTCTTCTAACGTCGTCATTTCCTCTCCGTCACTATTTGTCATCGTTACGCGGGTTTCATCCTTCGAACTTCCCTCTCCTGAAACCATGCGAATAATTGCGTCAAAAGTCATTTCACCATCGACAAATAGTTGCGCGGTGATTTTACTGCTATTGCTACACTTTTCCTTCTTTATCTCGTCTGATTCTAAATAGTCTGACTCTGTTGTCTTCGTTTTCAGAGTAAACATCGGCTTATGCCACCGATCCCGCGTATCAGGAATCTCATACCTGTTACATAAATCTTCAAATATGGAAGGTTTGTACGCTTCAACCGACGCAGTTTCTTCCTGTAATAATGCATTCTGGTTTCTAGATGTTGTAACACCTCGCGAGTCAGCGCAGAATATAGTCACACAACGACACGCGTTCTCACGAGCTATGCACCACAGTTGGTATCTAAAACCTTTAACTAAATTCATAGAGTCTAAAATGACGTGAGGACCATTTGGTCTCAGGTATCTCTCCACCGTCGATTGCAGCGTTTGACGAGTAATTTTCTCCATTCGAGCATCTTTATACGCGTTATTTCGCTTCAGGCTTAAAGAAGGTTCGTCCACGAGGATGCATTCTTCACCAGCGTCGAGCAGTCGGCGCTGAATGTCTTTCGCAACGAGTGACTTGTTCGACTTTGGTAGCCCTGTCAAGATTATTAAACACGATGGCGGTTTATTTGACATTCCGCTACTTCTTTTGCGCAGATGTTATGTTTCTAGCTCGTTCTACTACTCCCTTTTCATTCTGTTCGATGCGTTGGTTCTTTTCTCGTGAAAAGACGAAGTGGGTAGTGGTCATAATTTTTTCGAAACGAGAGAGAAATCTAGTTCGTTATTTAACGTTTAACAAGTTCAAAAGAATCTTTATAAACTCGTGCAAAAGTCACCAAAGTGGTTGACAAAGGTACGCAATGAGCATGGTGGAGAGGTCTCAAGAGAGCGATGATGTTCTCGACAATCAAGTTCTTGCTCTCACGAGTGTTTTGCAAAGCATCGAGGAAGAAAAACAAGAACTTGATGATGACGATGATGATGAAGACGATGACGATTGGTCAATCGAAAGTGATTCATATTGGTGGCGTGAACAAAAGAGCGATGAATTTTCCCCTAGAATATTAGATATCAGAAGAAAAACGTCGAGTGAAAATGAATTGAAACAGGAAAGGAAGCACAGGGAATTGTTACAACCATTAATATCGCGAATGCATGCGCTTAGAATGCGAGCAAACGCACTAGGTATGTAGTTTTAGTAGTTGAACGTAAAAAACACTAGAGGAATAACTAAAATATCAAGCGCCCCGGCTAAGTTTTTATGCCTACCTTCGCCTCCAAAACTTTAATTCTATTGTCCTGCTCTTTCAACGCATTTACGAGCATATAAACTAACGCCGTTGGATCCGTCGCGTGTGACCCGTCTGCGTTCTTCACGAGCATTTCCGGTGCGAATTTTTCCACGTCGCTCGCCGCCAAGCCAAACAAAGTTCTCGATCCTTCCGTGCTGACATATGATTTCGGCGCGATGTTGCGTATAATTTCCATACCTTTCGAGTACAAGGAGTGTTTCCAGCCTTGTACAACCTTCTCGTCAAATATAAACATACCGCCACCTGTTTTGCGAACATCGTCGTGTTGCATTACGACTTGATTCACATTCGTGCTTCGCACCGAGAGAAGCGATGCGTCGCCAAATACTACAGAACCTTTGTGCAAAGCGCTTGAAAACCGTCCCGATAGTATGGAAGAAAATTGTCCGCTCGCCTTGTTATTCTCTCCACCAGCAATGTGTGATCCAGCTCCTGAAGCTTCGTTATTTGATCCACCTACAATTGTTGCATCGCTCGCTTTGACGGTGTTGTTGTAGCCTCCAACGATTACTCCGTACGTTTCCTCCACTTTGTTATAGCCTCCTCCCACTACGGCGGTGAAGTTCGACGTTCCTGAGTTTGCTAATCCACCAACAATTACACCGTGATCGTGCGAAACAGAGTTTAAGGCACCTCCTAAGACGCACGAGTGCACTCCGTTGGCGTTGTTGTACTCACCACCGCCGACGCAGGATCCGTCCCCGATGGCTTTGTTGAACACACCTCCGTTTACAACGGAATCAACACCTCCTGCAACATTATTCGCACCACCATTTGCAACTGAGCCTGCTTTCAAAGCCATGTTTAATTCGCCTCCATTCACCGTAGATGCAACTTCAAATGCACGATTTTGTCCGCCCCCGTTAACGGTAGAATCATCGTTTCCACCTTCGTTGTCGTACCCACCATTTATAGTCGCATACGCGCCCTTCGCTCTGTTGTTTAAACCCCCATTCACCGTAGGGTGACCATCGTTTTCATTCCAGGCTATGTTGTACGCGCCTCCGTTAATAGTACACCCAACACCTTTCGCAAAATGTCCCCCGGTTGCGTTCGTGCAAACGCCGCATCCGGCAATGCCGCGCGAGCGCGTCATTGGAACTAAAAGTGCCGGGTGTGGGACCAGTGGTTTCGTCATTGTTCCTTGCGCGGCTTCCTCTCTTTTGGCTTTGTCGATCGCTAATATTTTTTCTTGCGCTTTCTTCTTCATCGATTCGGTTAAACTTTGCTGACTGTGAGTATCCAAGCCAAAACGCCTGAGTAAGCGTTTCGTTTCCGGATCTTTGAACTTCTCTTTATCGCGAGCAGCTTCGCGAGCGAGTTTCATGTATTCAGAATCTTTCATCTTGACAGCGCTTTTCGTTCCATCAATTCTTCCCATGTTTTTTTCTGCGATTTTAATAGTCTCTTCGTTTCCAGTGTCTACTTCGACCCACATGCCGCCGACGTTCTCGTAGGTCTTCCCGTTTTCAACTTTTCTGTTTTCGTCGTTCGCGTTTTCGTCCTCTTCGTTTTCGTCGTTCTCTTTAAAGCCAGCTTCAGCTCGATTAAATTCGAGCGTCCCTTTCAAACGTTCGTCTCTTTCGTCCAAGTCTTCGAATTGCTTTTCGAGTTCTTGGTGTCGCTTCTGAGCTTCGCGTAACTTGTCGGATCCGAAACTCGCCGGTCGTTCAACTTTTGGAATCATGTTCGGTTCTATTTTAGAATTAGAACGTTTCGGAACAACAGTATCAACGTCATCGTCGTCGTCATCCATTTCTGTTTCCTCTATGTCGTCTATATTGTCGATGTCTTCGTTCTCCTCCTCGACTGTTTTCTTGGTTTTTGTTTTCGGTGAAGAAGCAGAAGCAGAAGATGATTTACTGGCTCCGAAACCATCGGTACCATGCACGTGCGCTGAAGAAGGACTTGTCGATGTTTTCACGTGCGCGTCATGATGTGCGTTCATGGAGTGCACGTTAATGGCGCCTCCAATGATGCACAACGCCGCAGCGAGGAGTAGAATGCACCGAGGTAAATCTAAGCCCAAGAATCCAAAGGATCGCCGTCGGTGTCGGTTGCTCACGTGGAACAATCCACCCCTTCGCAGTCCAGTTCGTCTCCCTCCACCGGCATTGCGCATCATTTTCAAACGTTTGTGCGTAAGTGTATATCTTTATCTGTGTATGAATGTCAAGAGAAAAAACTCTGAGACCTCACGGACGGGAAAAAGTTTAGAGAGAAAGAGAATGATTTCAAAAACAAGAATACGAGATTTGGAGTGTTTGTGCTCAAACCCCTAATAAACACATTTATACACACACACAAATACACGCGCGGTATTTATGCTCATAAAGAAACGGATTAGAATATACAAGAGAACGAGAGATAAAGAGACTCGGGGATGAGTTTACTTTTATTCCACTCTGGTTCTCGTCGCGCCTCCTCCTCCTCCAACATAAGAACTATCATGTCGTTTCCTGCCTTCTTGTCATCGTCGTCGTCGTCGTCGTCATCGACTCCGTCCTATATCCAGGGAGAGAGGGAGTTACGCAGTTACTCAACGCCATCGATGTCGCAAATTCATTTCACCACGCAGGGAAGAAAAACACTTTCAGAGTACAATTCGCGAAGTTCTCGGCGGCGGGGATACGCCGCGTCAACAGCAGTAGGGAGCTCGTTTGGCGTCGTGTCTGCAACTGTCGCGAGCGCGCTAGAACACGCCCAAATACATTCGGGTTTACCGTGGTGGGCAACGCTAGGTGCAACTGCGTGTATTATTCGTATCTCTATGCTACCGGTGGTGTCGAAGCAAATGAAGGCGAGCGTTTTAATTGCACACGCAACGTCCGTTATGCAAGGAAAAAAGTCAGTTCGTGGAAGAAGATTTGCAGAAGGTACAACCAACAACGATGTTCCCGAAAAAACATCAATTTCTGCCGATATTTCTGAAACGTTACGAATAGCAAACGCGATTCGAAAGCGATTACCGGACAATTCGACGGCACCTCATCCGTACTGGCTCATTGCAGCTCCGTTAATTCAACTACCTACGTTTGTTTGCGCGATTTCAGGCGTTCGAACTTTAATAGGGGAAGCATCGAATAGTGTCGCTTCCGGTCATCAGAGTGCGCTGTATGCAGACCTTTCGAATGGCGGCATGCTATGGTTTAGAGACTTGACGCTGAGTGGTTTAGACTTAACAAATCTGTATGCGCCATTGGGTATGTATGGTGTAATTCTGCCGTCGCTAACGGCAGCGATGGTGTTTGCGAACATAGATTTGAATTTTAGCAAAATGGCGAGTGCAAATCCGAGAGGAATACAAGCATCCATCAAGCTGTTACTTGAATGGATGTGTGTCCCTATCCTGATTGTAGGCATGCAATTACCACAAGCAGTTCATTGTTATTGGCTCGCAGGGAGTACGTATTCTTATCTCCAATCAAGCGCGATTCGGAGCGAGTTTGGAAAAAAATCAAAGATTTTAGGCACTGCTGAGCTTGAACGCGAGCTGAAAAAGTTGTCGCAACGAGGCGTGGATAGCGCGATAGCACTTGATAGTAGCATTAATCTTTCGTCTGCACGTGATTTGGATTCGCCCTCACCCGAGCTGTCAACAGAAATGAAGGATGCCCTCATAGTTGCTGCAGAATTGAAAGCGAGCGGCAGATCGAACGAGGCATGCAAACAAATAGAGAAGTTATTAGTACATAATAATAGTTCGCGCATCGATACGTCGCAGGGGCATCCTTCGCTCTGGTATGCGCTGGCGCAAACGCGTGCATCAATGAAGAATTGGAAACACGCGGCGGCGGCGTATGAAGCGTGCGTGAGGCTTGAACCAGACGCGTTAAAGCGTGGAAAAGCACTTTTTGGAGCCGGTATCAGTAGAGGAAAACTAAATGATGCATCAAAAGCCATTTTTGCACTACAAGAAGCACACAATCTACTTCCAAAAGATGCCTCGATAATGATTGCTTTGGCTTCAGCGTACAAATTGAACGGTGACTTCGATATGGCACTCGAAGTGTTGAAGAGCGCGGCTGAGGAAAAACCTGAAATTTACAGAGCGTTTATAGAACCATTAGAGCATGAGATGGCAGAAAATAGTAGGAATAGTTTGTCAACAGATTAACACCATTTAGATTGCCCGGTTAAGGGATCAACTGTGTACGCTCTACCTTGCGGCGTGTAGAATATTTGTTGAGGATTCTGCCGCTGCGCGGTGTGAATTTGAGACCTTGCGAATTGACTCGAGGCGACGCCTGGATGCTGAAATGGCAACGGTGGGAGTTCAGGTTGCATTTGTTGTTGGCCGCCAGAATATGTCGATACGGAAATTGTCGGAGATGGTTTCCCTTGAGTCGGTGACTGTGTGGACGTTGGCGATTGCTGTCTATAACTTGGTGAAGGTTGGTTGGCCATGGAAGGAGACGTCGACGCCATGGCACTGTACGCGCACTTTAATTTGTCGCCTAGAGCTGAAGATGTAGGCGGCGGCGGCGATTTTATAACAGCCGCTGGTTGCTGTTTATGTTGTTGTTGAAGTTGCGATGACGCAGCACCATTACTTGTTCGGAGTGCTGCAATCCAACCATCACGTTCGTGATCGCTATCTGCGGCCAAATGCCTCGCACCGATTCGCTCACAAAAACTACCTTCCAATGTGAGCGAATGACTTTTACGCGAATCAAGCGCTGCTGCCGGTGAAACAGAATCAACGCGCGATAACGGAATAATGCCTCGAGGTTGCGATTTCGGCGTAACATCCGCTGTTTTAAACCAAAATATATGGTTGTTCTTTAGGATAAAAAATCGCCTCCTCCACATCCTCACGGTTTCACCCTTTTTCCATAGCCATCCCGAGTGTTCATACGGTTTCTCCCAGTACGCAATACCTGCACCGCTACTCATCGCTATCGAACCATTTGATGTTGCTGTCTCATTTTTATATTCCGTTGATATTTCACTTCGCCTTTTCGCGACGTTAAAGTCGGAGGATTCGTTCGTCCATTCGTTGGTATCGTTGCATACAATCGTAGAGCTTCCTTCGAAGTTGTTTAATTCGCACCATTGGAATGCCCCACATAACAACGAATCAATTATTGCACCGGTCGTGACATTATCTGCCGTGATGACTATCTCTCGACTTGGAACTTTTTTGTTATCGTCGCAGACGATTCGGAACATGCTTTCATCGATTTGTTGCCACGACGACAGCTTATTCATCGGCAACGAGCTGACAATTTCTTCTGTTTGCAGTTCGTTGAATATCACAACACCATCAATTCCAACTTGTATGATTACCGATTGCACGTCGTGTTCATCGCTCAAGGGAAACAATGTCGCTTTATAGCGCTCATTCCCATCCGGCCCACCTGTAACTGCGTTCGGTTTTGGCGCTCTTCCTTGTTGAATCGACAAGGCACCTTGATTTTGCTGATTTTGCTGATTCGGTTGTTGAAGGTGATTCCAATTACGATGGTAAGATGGTGGGTGCTGTTCCTGCTGGTGCTGCTGCTGCTCCGTGTAACGATCGGGGAGCGTTGGATACATCACCCTTTTCTATTCTTCACTTATGTTCTCTTGATCACGTCCGTAGTTGTGAGTTTTGTGTGAGTGTGATTTTGATAAATGAATAAAAATGATGGCAAAATATAATGCTTGAGTAGGACCACCACGAATACAATACCACACTTTCAGATCTAAAACCGACGCAACAACAAGCGCAACGATTAATACATGTCGTTTCCTCCGGTGCAAGGAAGCAACTTTCCGAGAATAATATCCTCTCTATCCGCGACCAGAAGTACTATCGAAGCGGAGATCATTTACGACGACTTGTTCGCATTGGAAAGAGCGCTCGCAAAACGGTTACATTCCGTTAAAACGTTTCACTCGCGTCGGGCGATAATCGGAAAAACGAAGAACAGAAGAGGAGGCATTGGAGACGTCGGTGGAACAGGGAGAGACAATAACATCACGAACCAAGCGGATTCAGACTTAGAAGATAACGACGCCGAAGATGGTAATGCCATGGAAGAAGACGCCGTGAGCGAAGAAGAAGAAGAAGAAGAAGAAGAAGAATAACAAGTTCTGGTTGTGCCCACATATACCAGTATCACGAATGAGTTTTTTAGAAGTCATCGATGACCTCGCTGGGGGCAAGCCTATGCGTAAAACCAAAGAACGTCGAAAAAAAGTTCACATACAACAGCAAGAAAGTAATGATGATGATGGTGATGAGACTACGAAGCCCGATGTGAAATTTCCCAAACAGAAGCCATTTCGTGTCGTCACGACGCCTACAACGGTGCGCAATCAAGGCAAAAGTTGTACAACAACAACCACCACAACATTAAAAGACGCAGAAGTCATGGCGTCGATGCAAACATCGGATATCGCTTTAAATGCCATGTCTGTTTACCGCGTATTGGACGAAAACGTGTCGGAGAAGAAGAGTGCAGAAGAACCATATCGCACGTTACGCGGAACCGTTATGAAGGAGGAGCGAAGAAAGCATAAAGCATCTTTCAAAGATGTCGGCAACGACGACAACCCTTTTGTTGTTTATATAGACCCAAATGTAGGTAGAACACGGCTCAATATATTTTCAAAGAACGTTCCGGAAAAGCTCGGAGGGATAGTCGTCCCTCATGTAGAAGAGTCGATAATTGATGCTGATCGACTATTAGTTGGCAAAAAAAAAATCGAACGTTCCTCCACAAAATTTCAAAAACATAAATCAAAAAAGCATCCAAAGACGAAGAAGAAGGAAAGCAAAAAAGAAGACGAGGAGATTGGAATTTCACACGTTGTTACCACGAGGGAAGGATATACAAAGTACGAAAAGAACGCGCCGGATGATTGCATCACGAAGTTTGTATCTCCCGAGTATATCGCCGCGTGCTTGAAAGAGAAAAAAATAATCTTACCCATAGAAGAGAAGTGGTCCTTTGCCGCTGCCGCGGGTGCAACGACGTCGTCGATGAAGAAATCAACAAAAGAGGTGACGAAAAGGAAGCGAACAGAAAATGATAGAAGAATAGAACAAAATCATGATGAAGAAGTATTGATGGAAATTGCGCAAATTACACTCGAGCAGGCGCGCATCGCTCTGACTCATTTTGGATCTTTGGAGTTTGCAGCTGAAGCTTTGCTGGAAGGAAAAGTATCCTTCCAAGAGGTCAACGGCGAACAAACTCTTGCTGAAAATGTATCCAACCAATCGTCGATAGAAAGCGATGCTGAGAAGAAACACTACTACACCTTGGAAAAGATGAAGAAAATCAAGAAGCACTTCATGTGTCAGCCAAAAGGAGACCGCGTCGTAAACCAGGACAGTAACGCGTCACTCATCGATATGTTTTCGGATTACGGGTCCATGCTCCAAGAAATGTACCCAGATAACAAGCAGCAAAGAGGACGGGGTAACGCGTATGCCAAAATAGCGCATTTGGTGAGGAGCACGCCATACGAATTGACGCCAAACAACATCGACGAATTCATCATGAAAAACAGGGGCGGGGGCCAAGGAATGGGGGAAAGCATGTGCAACAAGCTCAAACACGCCGTTTCGTTCAAAGTTTTACCGGAATACCAAGCATTTTTGAAAGACCCTCTCGTCGTCGCGGTGAAAGATATGTCCAGAGTCCACGGTATCGGAACAAAAACTGCGTTGAAGTTTTACAATCGGTTTAACTTAAAGTCTTGCGCGGATTTGCGCGCGCTTCTAGAAAGCGGCGATCCAGAAAATATTCTGAACAGGGACATGCGCATAAGTTTGAAGTATCTTGAAGACTTGGAAGAGCGCATTCCGCGTGAAGAGGTAAGGGAGATTGGTAATTTCGTCCGCGAGAGTGTCGAAAAGATTGTTAAAGGCACCCAAGTTGAAATTGCAGGCTCGTATCGACGAGGGAAGCCGATGTGCGGGGATGTCGATGTTTTGGTGTGTTTAAAAGAGAATCAAAAGAAAGAGGGCGTGCTACAAAAGATCCTCGATGATATCGATAAGAGAGGCTTAATTACTGCGAAATTGACGCACGGCACATTCGGGCAAAATACCTTTATGGGAGTCTGTAAGCTGCCGAACAAAGAGAACTGCAAGCACCGCCGAATCGACATCAAAATATACGAACCTAAAGAGTTCGCGACAGCGTTACTGTACTTTACGGGAAGTGGCCGCTTCAATCGATCGATGCGTACGTATACGCACATGCTCGGGTGGCATTTGGATGATAAGGGATTGTACATGGATCGAAACAAATCGAGGCGCATGAAGATAGACACCGAACAGGACATCTTCGCAGCGCTGGGATTGGATTACGTGCGCCCGCAAGATCGAAGCGTCGGATAGAAATATAACTCTTTCTTGATTTTTTTTGTACATTTACATTTTAGTTTCATTCGATTCCCTTTGTCATAAATAAAACGCGCTTTTACACACACGCATCAAGCACACACATGAGATCGCCTTATCGGCAAGATCGACGACGGGTA
>MDTC01081100.1_pt1 | contig 16222 bp, 18 predicted proteins | sample 811181 | NCBI WGS metagenome assembly MDTC01 (sample SAMN05326644, study PRJNA326480) | marine metagenome | isolation source: seawater | place: Pacific Ocean: North | collected 2011
ACACTAGCCTTAGTAACCTCATTGAGTTTATCCTCTTTACCTTCAACATTACTTGTCTTAGGCAGAGGTTCTTCTGATGGGTTTTTCTTAGGTCTTTTTACTTTGACTTCTTCACCTGTTAGTGGCTCATCTAGTTTTAATGTACCTAGATGTTCTGCTTCTTGTAATACTTCTTTTGCTTTTAATATAGCCAATTCAACTATTTTTTCTTCCCATGTTACTCTCTCCGGCATTTTAATCACTCCATATCTTTTACTAGTTTGTGTATGTCTTCCCAGTCCATACTCTTTTTGATTGTATTTCCACCTACAATATTCCTACTATCCATAGTAGGAGAAGGAGATTCGTAAACAACGTATCCCGATTTCATTAGTAGATTGTCTTTATGATATACTGCATTTTCTAGAGCCTTAACCTTGTCAACTAATTCTTTCATTAGCATAAGCATTTCATTATTTTCTTCACTCATTTATGCACCTTCCTGTATATCTTTCATAGCAATTAACATGTCTTCTCGGATTCTTTGTCTTAGAACTATTTTCCAGTCTATCATGTAACTCCTGCTCCTTCGTGTAGTGGTCTAGTTCAATAAGGTTTCATTTACCATCCTTTTTCTTATTCTCAGGATAAACCATTTTTCTTAGTTGATTGTATAGTGTTTCATAGTCCTTTCTTAGTTCAGATGCTGATGCAAGTATTTCTAGATTTTTCTCATCAAAACCTTCTACTTGCTTACTTAGTTTCTTATCTGATTTTACTATATCAATGTCTTTCAGTTCACCGATTAAGTCTGATAGTTGAGTCATCTCTTGACCCATTGTGTTAGTAGGTTGAGACTTCTGTAAAAGTTTCTTTAGTTTCTTTTTCTTCTTAGCGTCTATCTTCTCGATAAATACAGGAGAGAAGTAGAAGCCCTCTGCTTTAACAATATCAAACCACTTCATTGAGACTCCCCCGTTGCTTCATCAGATGAGGGTTCATCTAATGATTGTTTTTGTTTAGGCAGATTTTCTAGAACTCTATCAACTACTTTGATTCTATCTTCTAATTCAGGTAATTCCTGTTCATAGTAATCTATCCAATCTTCTAGTGATTCTTTCTGTTCTTCTATTTCATCTTCTGCAATATTGTTTGGATTACTACCATCAACTAATCCTTTCAGTCCTTCTTGATATGCTTCTGTTATTTTCTTATATTGTTCTATTGTTTCTAATAACTTATCTTTAGTTGATGTAAATAATCTAAATCGCTGAGATGGATTATCCGGTAAGTTTCCTGATTTAGCATCTTCTGCTACTTCCTTAACTTTACCACTGAACTCATTTATTTTGTCTTCAAGTGTTTTAGATTCTTCAAGTGTTTTAGGGCCAATATACCTATCAGGATATTTAAGAGAAGTTTTACTTCTAATACCAATCCTTTGTGGTGTTACTTGCTTAGGTGTTTTTTGTCTTCTTTTAGTTGCTTCAGGTGCATACTTCTCAGGGTCTTCTTCATAAAGTTCCCAAGCAGTTTCTAGATTTGGGAACTCTCTATTCATCTTAAGTGGTGAACGTCTATACTTGGTAGATATACCACGAACTCTTTTGAGCCTACTTTCTTTCAATCTACTAAAATCTCCTGTAAGAGTATTAATTCTAATTAGATATTCTAAAGCATCAAATTGTTTTTCTAGTTCTGCTTTCATTTCACTTTCGCTCATATCTTCATTAGTAGTATAAATTATATCAGGAATCAACCTGTAAATCATCCTGAGAATATTATCAGAATTAAAGAATAATCTATAATGTTCAGCAGGGTCTGCATTTTTAGTTTGAATTAATTTAGTTATCTCATCTACAAACTTGTCAATGTCTAAAGAATAATATTGTTCTACACCTTTCATTCCTGCTTCTAGTTCCCCAACCTTTCTGACTGGGATTCTAGCAACTTGGTATATTTCCATTAGTACATCAATACTAGACTTACCATTGTACTCTCTAACTTCTGACCATCCATCTTCAAAAGTTGCATTTGGAGGAATAAATAATTTTGATACATCAGGCTTTAATTTACCTTTACCTTCTAGTAAATATCTTTGAACTAACTTTGCACTAGAGGCTAAGTTTTCTCGCATATCTCTTATCAGAGTTTTAGCCTTAGAGTTGTTACCATATTTAGACCAAGTTTGTAATAGTGTTTTCATGTTCACTGAAAACTTAATGCTTTGGTCAGTTCTAACACCTAAACCTATTTTTAATTTTTCAAGGGGTTGTTTATCTCCTTCAAATAAAAACTCATATAGTTCATTTTGTTCACTTTGCAATGCCCCTAAATCAAGAGTGCCACCTTCTTTGAGTCTATCTAAACTACTTTTTTCAGGTTTAATTTGACTCTTTAAGTTGTTTATTCTGTTGATAAACTTCTGCTTATCTTTTTCCAAAGCAACAGCGTCTTTATCTTGAGAACGGAAACCCATTCTAAGAATATTCTGTATTTTTTTATCTTCTTCAGCCGCACTTTGCAATAACCTATCAGCACGATATAACGAACCCCTGTCAATTTTAGTGTCTTCTTTTTTATTTGCTGTATCAAACGCCCACCAAACATCAGTATGGATATCAGACCCATCTGTTCTTTTGAGGACATCCATGAAAGTCATTGTATCGCCTCAGAATGGAATATTTTCTTTTCTATTCTTTTGTTTCTTAGGAAGTAATATTGCATCAGGAATATCTGAAGTATTTGGTATCTTCTTTTCAACAGTAGTATCTCTATCAATACCACCAATAGAATAATCTCTACTAGGAGTAATTCGGTTTCGCTGTTCTGCACCTTCTCTAATTCTAGCCGCTTTTAGTTCTCTTTCTAACTGTCTTACACTTTTTTCTTCACTCATTTTAATCACCTGTTTTTCTCTTCTCTCAAGTTTCTAGTTGCTCTGTCTATCATAGACTGTTGCCCTGCTGTTTTTGGAACAGTAGGCATTCGTATTTGAGTATCAATTCTTTGTGGAACTTTCAATTTAGATTCAGAAGTATTGTATTGTGCAATTATCTCTCTGATTCTCTTTGCTTGGGAAGTATGAGCCTTAACTGCTTTATCCAATTCACCTGCTATCTCTTCTAACGTCTTTACATTCATTTCATTTTTTAGTATATCTTGCCAACTCATTCTAAATCCCTCAATCCCTTTGCAGCCTTTCTAGCAACTGTTCTCAACAATTCAGCAGAATAGTTTTCCTGTTCACTTGCATCTTGTAAGTATTCAATAATACTTTTAATTGAATCTAATCCTTTTGATACTTCTTCATTTTTAATTATACCTTCCCAACTCATTTTAACTCAACCCATTAATGTTTATATGCCTGTTGTCTTTCTGTCTTTTTCGCTTTCGAAGAACTTACCGGATAATTTTCAACATCAAGAGGGCCTTCTTGTATGCTATGACCTAGTAGTTCTTCCAACTCTTTTTGATTATGAAAATGTTCTAGCATTTGTTCATATTGATTTTGTTCTTCTTGTGGGTTTTGTTCTCTACCCTTCTGATTCATCACATTGCGTGGTTGTTCATTTCCTGTTGCATTAATCATGTCTTGTATCTCTCTTAGTTTTTTGGTCTTTTGCCTTTCATTAGTAAAAGAAACTGGACTACCATTTACCTTTCTATTCAGACTTAATGTTTTTCTTGCCGTATTTTTTCTTTTAACAATGTCAAACCAACTCATTCTAAATCCCCTGCTATTGGTAAACTCATTCCTATGTTCCATACTATTATATCTGAAAACAATCTTAGTTTCATCCTACTCTCCTCTCTGTTCTTTTGTCCACATTCTCATTTCCTGCTTCTCTTGGTAATCCTGTAAATCTTTTATCCGGCCCTGTGGACATTGACGGTTTGTTTCTCGTAGCGGGGGGGTTCTCTTGAGGTTTGCTATCAGATTTATTTCCTCCCATCATCATCTGTTCTTGCATTTGCCCCATCTGACTAGCGTCAATATCTGTTCCTGCATACGGGTCTAAACTAACATCTTCTTCTTCTCCGCCACCTTCTGCTTGTTCAGGTTTAGGTTCAGGTTTAGTGTAAATAAATCTACCTTCATCATCCATGTCAACTTCAAACCCTAAGTTCTTAATTGCGGCAGCAACGTTAACTTCTATCTCTCTCTTACGAAGAACAGCGATTTCATCTTCTTCTTCTGATGGAGGTAACTTAAGTTGCCAATCAGTTATTCCAAACTCTTCTGTCATAAATGGAAATACATAATTATTCCAAATAGTCTGTGCCATTTCCACTGCTCTATTAGTAACTAGTACTTGCATACCTTCATTATTCAAACCACCACTGGCAGAGTTATCTGCCATGAAGATTTTACTAACGCCATAGAATGCTGAAATCCTATCTCTCAAATCATCCTTAACTTGTATGTAGTCCATTTCTTTTAGACTGTCCATGAACTTAACCCATTCAACAGAACCTTTTCCTCCCTCAGATTCTATTCCCATTACAGGTATGAAGTGTGGGTCTTGTTCCATCTTTTCTTTAACACCACGCCAAAATGATTTCATAGAATCCATGTTTCTTGTTTGAACAGCCAATAATCCCTTCGGCATTCTTGCCTTAGTGTAAGAAGAATTGACATAATTATCCATAGCAATTAATGTTGTAATGTTATTCCAAAGTGTTATGACAGGTGAAAGACCATACAATCTACTTGGTGAGTATTTACTAAAATGTAGAACTTCTCCCTTCACGAAGTATTGTTCTTCTCCGTTTACTCTGTTAACATAATGAACAGGGTGTAGTTCTGAATTACAATTTTCACAAAGTTCAGTAGCACTAGTATGTATTCTATGTCTATGTCTCAAACAAGTATAACCACTTTTACCTCTTTCACCAAGTTCGTTAGAATAGATGTGCATTGTTACTGGGTCGCCACGATATACTTCTTTGATTCTATGCATTCTAACTGAATTGTTATTATCAGCATAATATTCCTTAACCATAACCATATACGCATCATCCATTATATTCAAGTCATCTTCAAGTTCTTTCAATACATCAATAAACATCTGTTCTGAACAATTAACATACCCTTCTAAGAAATCTTTAGCATATTTTAGTTGGTCAGGGTTTGGTTTTTCTAATTCTAAACTTCCACATTGCACACACTCTTTAGTTGCGTTTTCATGTTCCTTTCCACAAGACCTACATTTTACTGCGAACTTAGCATCCCAATGATAACCTCGCCTAAATATCTCCTGCTTAAGTTGCGTAATACACGTTCTAACAATTGTTGATTGTGTAACTATATGGTAGATAATAGGAGTAGTCAAAAGATACGAATTATCTTTTTCTTGAATACCCATATTGAATACTGTTCTATCTGCGGGTTTAGGTGTAGTTTGCCTAAACAAATTACTAACACTAAATCTTCTTTTCTCTTCTACCATATTACCACTTCACTTTGTTCGCCCAATATGCCGCAGAAGTTTTTCCTCGTTTAATATTCTTAGCATGACGAGCCTTGAAGGATGCCTGTTTCTTTTTTCTCTTTCCTTTAGGGTTACTTTCAGTAACAGTCTTCGCACCTTGTTCGCCAAATCTAATTGTTTTGACTTTCTTTCCGTCTTTAACAACTACAACATGCGATTTGGTTTTATGTTTAGGAGTTCTCTTTGGTTTACTAAAACCACTAACACCTGCTCTCTTTAATGCCGGATGTTTTTTTAGAAGTTCAAACCACTCAGTCACGATAACCACCACCTGCTTTTTTGTAAGCGGCTGCAAGCATTTGTGCTTTTCTTGCAGACCATTGACCTGCTGCTCCACCTTTACTACCTGCTTTGATTCTCTGAAATTGTTTTTTTCTCATTGTTGGTTTAGTGTAGTTTCCTGCTGAATTAACAGTGGATGTTTTTTCTAACCCTTCTACTGCTTGGTATTTCTTTTTAGCGGATTTTCCTCTTGGAACATGTTGCTTACCTTGCTTAGTACCTTCTCTTTTCTTTCGATTTTCATATGCCTTTTCTGAAGAAGACATTGAATCTGCTACTGCCTTTGGTGCATATCTTCCTTTCTTTTTTGATTTAGGTGAAACATATCCCCAATCTTCTCTAGTCCATTCAGATAAAGCACGTTGTCCTTTTGATTTGGCTTTCAAAGTATCAAACCAATTCATATTACTCCCTCCAACTTATCCATTTCTGACATCATACAATTGTCATGTAGTTTAGAAACTGTATCTATATCAATATCATATCTAGTGAAATCATAACCAACGTGGTCTTTATGGTTTTCATACTTCATTAGTTTGAATAGTTCATGTTTTCTATCTGCGTACCAATCAGCCTTTTTGTGTGATTTTTTCATTCTTATTAATTCTAGAAGAATGTCTGCATTTGGCCCTTTCATTCTAAAATGTGGTCTACATTTAGTTAATATTTCAGTAACATCATTAGCAGAATAGAAGTTTAGTCTGTTGACAGGTCTAGTGTCTTGTGGAGATTTTTGGTCTAAGTGAAGTCTACCACAACCAAGAGATTTATGCATTTCTATCATGAATGCCTTTCCTCTATCACCCGTTGCAACTAAACCAACTCTAGGATTATACTTTTTATCCATAGTAATGTATCCATCAGAATCTATGAAAGCCGCAGTATAAGCGTAAATGTCTTTTTTAATTTCATCACTGAACTTATAGAAAGAACCTTCAACATTAGTTATGTTACTTTGTTTAGCCATTTTAGCAATTATACTAGGAGTTGTTTTCTTGAATAGTGTCTTAGGTAGTCTTTCATGTATTTGTCTAGCCGATATTCCTGACTCTTCACATACTATGCTTGTTATGTGGTGTTTGATTATATCTTTCTGAGTTGTAGTTTTCATATGTTTCTTTAGTATTCTCTTAAACTCTCTCTTAGAATTAGTCATGTTCTTAGTTAATTTTGAATACTCAGAGTTGAATGGCATCCCATCCTTCTCAACTCTCGCCTCCCAGTATTTACAAAGAACATCAATTAATTCTCTTCTAGTAACTTCATCATTAACATATGATAATTTAATTAGATTATCTTCAGTGCATGTCATATCTTTTAGAACAGGTTTGTATTTCTTAATCCAATAAATAGAATCCATACTAGTATCTAAATGGTCAGAATATGCTTTGATTAGATTTTCTATCGAATCAGTAATCTTAATTTTTTCTTCTCCTTTCAAAGTCCTTCTGTACTTTTTTAGTTCTTTGATAGTCTTAGGTATATCATTACCTTCTATCTCAAACTTCTTCAAACCATATTTTAGTTGAGTCTTAGCATCTGAAAGTGTTAGTCTAAAATCCTCTGCGAACTTCTTTTCTAAAATTGTATGGTCTTCTAATGCATTGTTGGATAACCACGCTCTTTTCATATCTTCAGTGATACGTTCAATTTCTTCTTCAGATGTTTCTTTTCGTCTTGCTTCTTCTGCAAGCATCTCAAACTTTTCACTATCTTTCTCCGCCACGCATATACCCCCTAGAAGTTCAGCCCCATCATACCGCCTAAAGACCTGTTCATTGGCTTAGGGTTATCAAATATTCCCATATCATCCAATAACATGAACACATCTTGTGTTTTTGTAGCGCAAGCGACAGCCAATGCTAAACTCATAACTAAGTCGTCATGCGCCCCTACACCCTCGAATCTACCGCTATGAGTAATAGAGAACATTGACAATTCTTCAATCAAAGCGTTGGTTAGATTTCTACTATTATTATCACCGTATGGGAAGTTTATTTTTCCGTTTTCAATATTCATTTGTAAACTCAAAATTATCTCTTGTTTCTTTTTTCTAGTAGTAGTAAAGTCTCTAACGTTTAAGTCTGAAATATTTCTTAGTTCTTGAGTGAATGCTTTAGCGAAAGTATTAGTCTCGTAGAGTATTTCTTCAGGCTCAAATATTCGACCAATCAAACGTATCTTCTCAATGTTTTCTCTGAAGTCAACATTCTTCGCTCTATCAACATGAACAATAGTTTTGTTTTTCTCATCATCAACTTCTATCACTGTAATAACATTGTAGTCTCCATCAGTTGAGATAGCAGGGTCAACTCCAACATAATACTTGTATCCCTTATCCTTTCTATGTCCTAGTCTCAAAACATAGTCTTTATTTTTACATTTAGCAATAAACTCAGGGTTGAACAATGCTGTTCCAGTAGAGATTGGAACACAAAGATATTCTCTTGTAAACTTAAGAGAACCTATCTCAGCCTTTCTTTGCATAAGTGCATCAAAGTCCCAACGTTCAGGCCAAAGCGGTTCATTCATTGAATCTAAACAAGGATATTTTTTAACAGAGTATGCACTATTTTCTTCTAACTGTGCAAAGATATCAGTGTAGGTAAACGGTGTACCAATCATTCTCAACTTAGAAGTGTGATGAAGTGTTGGTATCATATCTCCAAAGAACCAATCTGTAACTCGCTGAATACCTGCTAGACTAAACTCTTTCAAAGGGTCGTCAATAATAATCTCTTGAGGGTGCAGTCCTCTAATCTGAGAACCAACAGAACGTTCCAAAATAGCATTACCATTTGTTAATTGTATATTACCAATAGCCCAACCCCTACTAGGCTTGTACTTCTTAAGAGCAGGATGATTGAAATATCTGTCAATTTCTCTCATGTGAACTAAAGTCTGTTTTTGGTTAGAAGAAATGTATAGCATTTGATATGGTGGTTCTTGAAACACAAGATTCCATACTACCCAACTGTGCATAAAGACAGATTTACCGTGGTCACGACTACAAATAATAACAGTTCTATCGGTTGTTTCCATTGATTCTAACCACTCTTGCATGTAAGGAGGAAACATCATACCAAGAACATTCTGAAAAAAATAAGGAAAAGATGTTTTAGATATTTCCATATCCATAGAGGATATAAAATCTAACTCATCTATCTCCATTCTTATTTCCTCATGATGTAAAACCAATTAGAGACAGGTCTGTAATATAACTTTCTAATTGCAGTAGTTGGGCTTTGTTCTCTCTCTAGTTTTTCTAAGACTTCTTTAACATCTTCAGGAATATCATCTTGTCTAATTACTTTCATATTACCATCAAACTCTACTCGTTGAAACCCCTGTCTATCAACAAAAACAGAAACTCCTTGTGGCATAGCCGCCCCTACTATTGGTCTATGACTATGTAAATCAACTACTTTTTTTGACACCCATAATCCTGCACCTCTAGTTTGTTCTCTAGATAATCCAGTTTCTTTTGCATGGCTCACTAATCCAGTTAACAAAAATATATTCTTGTAAGGAGCAATACCCTGAACTGCAACAGGCTTACCGTCTTTTAGAGTTGGATGATATGCAATGTAGTATTTTGGTTTAACTTCTGCAAACATTGTACCATTCAATCGTTGATAGCGTTGCGCTCTAGTCTTGTAGGTAATACCATGTTCAGCAAAAGCACGTACTACTTCTTCCTCAGTCATAGGGTTAGATATTTGAAACTCCATCTAATCACCTAAAGTTTGCCTTGAGAAAATACACACCTTCCTTCGGTACACCGTGTTTCTTACTTAACTCATCCATTGAGTTTGTTTCAGTAACAATGTTCTCAATCTCATATGCAGTTATATCTACGTTATATTTTGATTTCATGATAAGCATAGCAGAATGAATATGTTCGTAATTATCAACCTTACCTGTATTATAATAAACAGGCTTACCTAACATCTTTCGAATATTATCATGTGCATCTAATAGTTTAGAATCTAAGTCACTCCTAAGAATCTTCATGTCATCTACTGCAATAATAAATCTCTGAACGATTGTGTTAGAACCTTTACTTCTTCTATCACTACCACGAACCATAGTTCTTTTACTACCACTATACCCACCAACATTTCTTTTAATGTGAGATTCTATTGCCTCAAATGGATACACCTTAGATTCATCATACATCTCATTCCATTCTGCCGGAGTCTTACCTCTTGCATTAGGAAACTTTTCCCCTTCAGGCCAATCAATATTATTTGCTTCTAGTACCTTATGTAAATATGAACCAAACTCTATGTTAGTTTCTTGAGATAATATTGAGTTTCTTTTATTCATCATAACAAAGTTTACTGCTTTTATTCCTTTAGTTAGTTCATTTACTAACCTACCCATATCTTTCTTATCATCCACTGAACTCAAAAACTCTAACATTCGAGTAAGGTCTTGTAACTCAGTTGGTTTAACCATCATGTATCCTGACCTACCTTCTAATGCTAACACCTTGAACAAGGCAGTATCAGTTCTACCAGTTGCTAATGCTCTGAATATTCTTTGAGTTTTACTTATTTTAGTATCAAATGGAAACTCATCATCGAATGGTTTGTTAGACCCACTAATTGCAACCACGAAATAATCTAAGACTTCTTGAATTAAATCATCAAACTCTTCCCTTGCTTCTTCTATATCTGCTAAGTGGTCTTTTCTGTTTACTGTCCCTAATTGTGGTCTTGACTGTGGAGGCACACCATCACTAGAAGAACCGATTGTGGCTTCAGCAGGAGCAGACGCTCTATCCAAATCATCACCCGCATCTAGTATTTTACTTAGGTTATCTAAAAACTCTCCAATATTCCTTAACCTATTGTTAATTCCTCTTTCAGTATTCATGGCTTTATCTTCAGTATTCCAACTTTCTGTAACCATGAACTTATTCACTGTTTTTGTTAGTGGTAGATAATATGGGCCATTTCCTCCTCTAGCCATTGTCTTTTCTACTGCATCAACATAGTCATTAATTTCGTCATCCATATCAACACCCGTTGACATTTCTCTAGCCGCCCCTGCACTCAACATTGCTTCTCTCAATGTGTTAATGTCATTTCTAAAGGCAACAGTATCTTTGAATGCTCCACTATCCTTTGTGAATGCATGATAGAAAAGAGGGTCAACCTTTTGCGTAAGTCTTTCTAATTTAAGCCCAAACCTAGATAACTCTTCCATTTCTTTCTTGTTCTCTGCCGCCCTTACATTTCTTTCTTGAGTAACAGCATCATCAGAATCAAACGTCTCCCCGCCATCTTCTACGGTAATAGTCTCCTTGTAATCCCCACTATCTTTATCATAGTAGCCTTCTTTTCTAGCACTTCTATCATCGGAAGTATCTTTTAGATTATCTAATCCTACATCAGCAATAAACTTCTCATACAGAGCAAGTCCCTTGTGTCTCTTAAAATAGGGTTCTAGTTCTTTAGGGTTAATTTTCACAACGTAGTCTAATTCACCATTATTGATAATAGACTTGAAAGACAGAAACTTATCTATTACTTCTGCAATCTCTTGTTTATCTTTATCATCCTTATTTTCTTCTGTGTTTAACATATCCCTAATAGGAAGAAAGGCTTCATTACATGCGTTATATGCTTCTTTGAAATCATTATACTTACCCTTATGACCTCTCCAAAAATTGTAAATCCTATTACGCCTATCTAATCTTTTAAGGTCAAGTTCACCAATTATTAAGTCAGCGTCTAAATGAATTATTTGTTCTTCTACCTTATCTAAAGGTCTTAAAACCGAAAGTAGTGGTTGAAGTCTTCTTTGAATCGCAGGAGTTTGATTCTGAATAACATACTTCCATTTGTTAATCTCTCTCATGTTTACGTTTCTATTCCTAAGCGAAACTCTAGTTAGTCTCCTATCACCTTCTATTGTGTTCTTATAATTCAATTGCTTACCATTTTCATCTAAGAAGTTCTTCAAAGTTTCATTTAGTAGTGCTTTGTCTCTTTGAATTGTTTTACTATCATCAATCTCATCTGTGTCTAAGTCGGTACTCTTAACACCGCCTTTAACCTCTGATAGTTTTAATAATGTTTTAACCATTATATCTCTAGTAGATTTTGGAATCTCGCTAAATCCTTTGTACTTACTGTTAATATCTTCAACTAGGATATTAGTTAACTCACCCAGTTGTTTTCCTTTGAGTTGATATTTACTAGATAGAGTCTTTTTATCATTATCAAAGAAGTCATTATCGTTGACTAAGAAAGTATGTAGAAACTCAGGTTTGAATCCATCATCATAATCATCAAGTCTATCGTCTGCTTCCATTTCTATTTTACTTTGTAAGTTTTTTAATTGTGTAGGTTTCAAATCCCTATATTCTTCAGACTCCTTAACTTTCTTTTCAGCAAAGTCTTCCATCGAATCAGGATTAACCATTAGTGTTTGGAATGCTTCGTATAGTTCAGTATCTTCTATCATGCTCTACCACCTTCACTAGCAATCCATTGGTACGGTTGAGTTGCTCCCTTTTTATTATGTAGTATAGGTTTCTCCATAACCTCAGACATTTTCTCTTTTATTCTAGTTAGTAATTCTTTATGAATATTAGAATAAGTCTCAACTAATTCTTGTTTGAACTTGTCTATTCCTTCAGGAGTTCTCTCCTTTCTTAGTTTTCTTAGAGCGAGTTGTAGATTTCTATCACCTAGCAGGTATCCTTCTAGTTGTACTAGCATAGTAAGTAAGTCTGAAAATTGCAATGATTGTTTAGATGATACCTTGAAGTCTTTCAACTTCTTTCGTGTGTCTCCTACTTCACCTAAATAATTACCAATTGGGTCATTATCAACATCCTCGAATAAAAATTGTAATGTTGGGATACGTTGTGGGTCAGTTATAGAAACAGTTCCTTCTGCTTTCTCTTCCATTTCTTTTAATGCCGCTAATATCTGTTCAGGTTCTCCAAACTCAACATCACCAACTCTCATTCTCTTTACGGCATTTCTAACCTTAGAACCAAAAATATGCCCTAGTTCTTTTCTAACTAATTCTTGTTGTGGCTTGGATGAACTTCCTTCCATTATAGCAACAAGTGCATCTCGCAAATCTGCCTTTAGAGTATATCTTCTAACTTGTGTTTTAGAGACTAATTCTTCATACTCTTTTCCTAGTTCTGCATTATACACTGCTGTTTTGAATTGGCCGTATCCTTTTGTTTGAGTTGGTGCAGTGCCTTTTTTACGTTGATATTTACTAGAAACCCCAGTCTTTACAAACTTATTATACAATGCAACAATCTCTGCGTTGTCTACAAGACCATCTCTAATATTCTGCATAAATTGTTTTTCTTGTAGAGACTGCTTAGTTTGAGTTTTAACAAATCCGACATCTAGATTCAAAGTATCGTTATTCAATATGTAATCTAAAGCAGGATATATTCTACTAGTCGAGGCTGAACTCTTTTCCGCCCCAAAGAACTCTCGCTGTATTGTTTTCATTGCTCTACTAATACTCTTAACATTTTCAAAGTCAGTCAAGTTCGGCATAAATGGTTCTCTTGCTTGTCCTCTTATTGAACTAATAACCATTTTCAGATAATCTACTGCGAATGAATCTGATATAGTTGAGACATCTAACTTCTGAGAAGATATAACATCGTCTTCCTTATACTTGTCAAGACCAAACACTTTCCCTAAAACAGTTCTAATGATTTCTTTATCCGGCTTTCCACCTTGTAATAGTTTAGCCTGTTCAGGACTCATAAACTCAGGAAGAGTAACTGTCAATTTGCTACCTGAGACAAATGAAAGACCTTCTAATTTATCAGTATCAAATGTCAAAGGCAATTGTAGTTCTATACCATCTGTAACATAACCATAGAGTTCAGGCTTGTCTTTGATGTAATTGAATATCTTCTCACCATTTTCTTCATCCCACTTGAGTAACCTACTAGTCTTAGCACCTGATTTAGCAGTTCCTTTTTCTAAGAAAGTAATTAGGGGTTTGTGATTACCTGCAAGAAAGTCCTCATACAATTTTACTTCTTTAGGATTCTTATAATCATCATCTTTTTTTGAAGCACCTAATTTATCCAATAGAGGTTGAAACGCTTTCTCAGGTAAACCATCTTCTACCAAGTTATTGATTGCCCTTCTAATCTGAGACTTACCATGATTAGCAAGTATCTCATCAAAGTTACCTGACTTTCTAGAAGCAACAATCTTCTCACTGAGAGTTTGCCTTTTCAGAATCTCTGTCCAATTCATTGTAACTTCTCCTTTCATTCTTTTCTTAACCAAATAATTGTTTTATCCTTATTTGATAGATTTTTTCAACCATAAGAAATACTTTTTTTTCGGAAAACTTAATTTTGCCATCTATGACTTGTGCCTTTACTCTCATAATAGATTCATCTATGGCCGATTCATCAATACCTCTTCTCTTCATTTTGAGTCTTAGTTCTGTTTCACCTTCTTCGGCATCTTTTTCATAATATGTCTTCTGCCAGTTTTCTTCTTTTACTATATCTTTCCAACTCATTGTAACATCTCCGCCATTTTCTAATACTCTTGAAGTGATTCGGGATTCCTTCTATGCCAATAGTATTCATATGATACCATAACAGTAGAATCCATCAATTGTTTATAATCTACTTTATCCCAACTAAACTGTTCTTCGGGAGATAATTTTTTATGGAGGTCTTTTAAAACCTTCATAGTCATCTCTTCAACTTCTTGTCTGCTTACTTTTTCTTTAGTTCTCCAATCTTTTTGGTTTCTTTCATTTCTCTCTGCAACTTCCGTAAAGGGTAGTTCACGGTTGATTATGTATTCAGGTATTTCCCATGTTCTTGATTTAGGATAACTACCCCAATACAACTCAATAGCCTTACCTGTATCAGAATTAGCATAATCTTTTCCAGTCCAATGTCTATCCCCTTTCCACACACCTTTTAATAATATATCTTTCCAACTCATTGTAACTTACTCTCCATTTGTTTTCTAACATCCAACCAAACTTCGGGATGGTTTTGTGCTAACACTTCTTTGATGATTTGCATTTGATGAATGATAACAGTGTCTTGTCTCTTGTGAACTAACTTACCTTTGAACTCCATTAGATACTTCAAAGATTCACGAACCTCTTTTGCTAACTTAGTTAATGAATCTATGTACTTAGCATCCAAATCATCTGAATCCATGAGTTGGTCTAACTTACCTTCAAGCCTAGAGATGTTACCACTAAGAGTATCAATCTCATTTACTTCCTTAACTGCTAGAATATGTGCGGCGGCTTTTTGGACTAGAGGTTGAGTGTGTTGTTTTATGTGTCTAACAACTTGCTCCTTAGAACTACCTACAATCTTAGCCGCTAAATCAGGAGTCATATCTCCACTGTAAAGTTCTTGCTCAATTTCTGAACGGTTCTCATATGTACATAGTTTACATCTTGGATTTGAAGCATCTGCATATCCTTCCATGTGATTACGTTGATGTTTTGCACTTGTGCCACTAGGCCAATTCATTCTAATATCCAAATCATCAGGTGAACAAATCATAGTCTCCAAATCAGATTCAAGGGATTCCCTGTCCTCATGATTACAAAGCCTACAACGTTTTCTTGTTACCATTCAATATTCACCACAATAAGGACACATAGTTCCTGACCAGTTATCTTCATCAATTTTTTTTATTCCTCTACAACAACTCATAATCTCACCAACATATCTTGCCAATTATCAAACGACTTCTTCTCTTCATCGGGTTCAGGTCTTTCACCAAACTTAAGTGGGCTTCTTGCCACATCTCCACTTGTCTGTTTGAAGTGCATTGCCATTCCCTTTGACTTGGCACGAATAATAGCCATCCTCTTAACTTGCCTTCTAGACAATTTGAACCAACACTCTTCAATATCATTTGGAACATTTAGATTCTTCAATGTTTTAACAGCATCTGATTCCTTTTCATTTCTAATATCAAAAGCCTGATTTTTAAACATTCTATAAATGGTAGAATCAGGAAATGAACCTGTTGTACCCTTGCCTTTATCCAAAGCAGAATCAATCACTTGTCTGATAACTGATATTGTTAGAGCAGTAGTTGCAGCCTTCGCTCCTTCAATGGGTACGGGGTTATCTTTTCCAATAGTTAACTTGGCCTCATCTAAACGCTTTATTGCATTCTTCACAATAGTATGTAAACTAGGGGAATTGAAAGGGGAAGCATTACCTTCACCATAAAGCACTTGCCACATTGGGGGTTTTGCAGTACCAGTGCTAGTACTATACCATTCTGCATCTTTAGCAGGAACATCTTCATTTTTTAGTTCTCTAACTATTTCATATTGGTCAGTTCTGTAATGTCCATAAATGGGCTTAGTAGATATAACTGTTCCATCATCGTCATCCCAATTACTTGGGTTTGAAAACATAATATTTCTAGGGTCTGCTTTAGTTCCTTGAATACCAT
>MDTC01237284.1_pt1 | contig 16221 bp, 26 predicted proteins | sample 811181 | NCBI WGS metagenome assembly MDTC01 (sample SAMN05326644, study PRJNA326480) | marine metagenome | isolation source: seawater | place: Pacific Ocean: North | collected 2011
AAGTACGGAACACTAAACACCCAAATAATAAAAGAGCTAATACGTTAAAGAAATGTTAAAATGTTGCATATTTTATATAAACTTTATAGATTGCAAATGAATTTAAAAACCAAATAATTATGACAGTAGAAAGTAAAATTTATGTAGATGCAATTACAAGCGATTACATCTTTGAAGAATTGAGCGGATTACAAAACAATCCAAAAGAAATGCTCAAGGAGGCTCAAGTAATGATTGAGAATGGAATGGTAGCGGAACAATATACCAGTAAACAGATAGTAAAAGAATTTTATAACAGACTTTAATTGAACCAATGGGAGGAATCCGCTTTGCGGATCCTCCCTCTGTAGTGGAATGTGAATTCTGCCTGATGATTGCAAAAGCATGAAACAGAAATTTAAATAAACAAACAATGAAATACAACATAACTTTTCAAGAGGCTTATGCCTATTCCTTAAATTTAAATGCTGATTTTGAATATAAAGGAAAAAAATACAAAGTATCTTCTACATACTACAATGGAGATGGCATTGATGAAATAGAAGTACATAATGCCGATGATTCATGTATAGAAAACGATGTTCTTGAGGATGAAATACTTCAAATAGGAAAAGAGATAGTAGAAAATATGGACATAGAAAAACACGTAACATTATTTGGTACTGATTTTCATTCATTAAAAAACTAATACGTTAAACAAATACTGGATAGTTTAATTAGGTAAAACATCAAACCAATTTAAGACACGAGAAACGAGATGCGCATTAGTTTTGAGAGGTTGGGTTTAAAAATGTGGGTTCGATTCCCGCTCCAGTCAGCTAATTTAAATAAACAAACAATGAAAACAATAATTTATATTTTTACAGTACTATTAGTTAATACCATTTATGGACAATGCGATATTGGAACAGACGTAAGCACCGCCGAAGTGGTGTGGGAAGTTGATGCCTACGAAGGGCAAGGACACGAAGAGCAAATCCTTTGGGGATTGGCTTTTAATAAATACATAAAACAATATGACGTAAAAAGTCCAGACTCTATATATTACGATAGACACAATAGAGTGTATGGTCTTGAGTGGAGATTTAAGGATTCCATTGTAGTTATTGAAGTAAACAAATCAATAATAAAATACATAAGATAAGGTGGAAGATATTAACATCTACCATGACAGAAGTAGGGGCGGAGAACTTATTTTAACCGCCATTATTGGCAAGCGAACACTCAAGCGCAGATACCTATATTATTCGCTATACGATGCGAAGAAACATTTTAAAAACCATTTAAAAGAAATATTATAAGATATGTCAGTATTTGATTTTTCACATTTATCAGACGAGGTAAGAGAGAAGCTCGTTTTAAAACTTTCAGAGGAGATGCGTTATTGCAAAACTTGTGGTTCAAGATTAGGAATAGATTGCGGAGAGGCAGAACCCGATTATAACCAAAATTATTGTAGTATTGGATGTTATAAAGGCTGAGTAAAAAACTAATCCCTTGAAGGTAAACCATTTAAAGAAATAATAATTTATATAACTTGCACAACTTATGAAACTAACGAAAGAGATGTTAGATGTTAAACTAAAACAGATAGCACAATTCGAAGAAAAATATGGAACTGAACATGGACAGACTAACGTTCATGCAATGAAGAAGTTTTGCACCGACAAAAAATATAGAGAGCGAGTGCGAGATTTTAATAAATCCATTGCGCAGACTTTTAAAGAAGCGATGCGAAACCCTAGCGTACTTGGGGGAAAACAAGTGCTTAACGAAAACACTAATTATGAATTTTGAAACTGATTATTTAGCCAACAAAGTTGAAGATGTAGAACTCAGAGACTTATTAATCAAATCAAGAAAAGTAAACACCAAAGGAAGAGCGACCATTCATCCAGTAAATTATCAAGGACGAACCTACTGGAATATTGGACAAGCGATAGAGGAAGAAAAAGGAAGAACATCAGAGGAGACATTAAAAAAAATAGCGATTTATTTTTGTGTATCCGTTATTATTTATATCTTAGGGATGTATAACGCAGCATTATTAGTAATGCCTTAGTATAGTTGTTAGTTTGTTTGTTAAAGAAGGGAAAGGGGTAGCAGAAATGTTACCCTTTTTTTTATTTTTTATTTGGTTGTTTTGTAGTTTTGTTGTAAATTTGTTTAAATCAAAACATAAACTATGGAAAATATATTTTTAAAATTTCTTGACGATGACTACCAGTCAAAGGAATTTAAGCTACAACAAAAGCCTTCTTATAGAGAGCGACCTTCCAAAAAGGAAGACGTGATTAGCATGGTTTCATTAGCTAGTAAAATTTTTTTAAAATGAACGAGCATATATTACAATCCTACATCGACAATATAACCATGCACTTTGGAGTAAATCAAGAATTTATTTTTAGTGAAGGGCAGAAAGTGGAGAAAACAGAACCGCGTCAGCTCTTCTTTTATTTAAGCCACAAGAAGGGGATACCAATTGTTACAGTGCAAAAATTTATGAGTAAATCTGGATTTGATATGCATCACGCTACCATATACCAGAGTATAAGAAAAATGCAAGAAAAAATAGAAGGGGACAGCGACTACAATGATTTAGTCACAAGACTAATGAAAGTTTCTGTGAATGTATAGTGAACTTCACCAAGTATTTGAGGACGCTTTGAATGATAACAACGTTGCTAATTTAGATGGTGATGGTTACTTATCGAGGTTATCTCATGGAATAAAAATCGTAAAGTATGATGAAGACCAGTCTGTCGTCATTTACAATACGGGAAAAGGTGGAGACTACTACAATGAACTCAGCGAAAAAGAATATCAAATATTTTTTGAGCATGGGTGGAGTAAGGGTGTGCTAACCATTGCGTTAGACAGATACACCTACAAATTAAAACTTGTTGAGGTTAAAATAAAAGAAGAGATAAATGGCAGAAACAATGCTCGTTACCTTGAATTTTTAAAAAATACTAGAAAAGAAACCTTAAACAAATATTATAAAATAACACAAAAATTAAATCAACATGAAAATTAAATTTATAGAAAGCAATCACTACCAAAGATTTAGCTACTTCAACAGTAACAGAAATCTTGATGAAAACCACGTTAAAAGACTAATGTATTCCATAGAGTTAAATGGTTTATTGGAGGAGATAACGATAAATGAAAAATGGCAGATTATAGATGGTCAGCACAGATTTGAGGCACTCAAAAGATTGAACCTACCGGTGTATGCAAAAATCAAAAGCGGTGCTTCCGAAGACGACATCATACCATGTAATATTGTAAGAAGAGGGTGGACTATTAAAAACTATGTGAATCATTATGCCTCTAAAGGTATTACAGACTACATTCAGCTTCAAGAAGTGATGGATAATAACACCACCAAGCTTGGCTCGAACACATTAGTAGACATATATTGTGAGACATCCTACAGGGCTAATACTTTAAGGGAAGGTAGGTATGAATTTAATTATGAAAAGGGAAAGCAACTTCAAGAAATGATATCAGAAATTGAACCTTATATGCCACTATACTCTAACACTTCAAAGTTTGTAAAAGCTTTAACGCAAGTTGTGAAGTCTAACGAAAAGTTTAATATAAAAAGATTTGTAAGTCAATTACAGAAATATAAACTTAATGTTTATCCAAACACCACAGATACCGCAAAGAGCATTGTAGAGGTTTATAATAGAAGACTGAACGAAAAAAATAGAATATTTTAATCATGACAAATAAATTAAATACAATTAAGGTACAAGGCGGTAAGGAATACGCTGAGGTACACACCAGAGTAAACTACTTCCGTTCCCAAGAAAAATATAAAGATTGGGGAGAGGACACAGAAATGATTGCAAATGCCGAAGATATGTCTTGGGTGTTGTTTAAAACAATAATATCCTATCCCGATGGGCGTATAGCCTCTACGGGTCATGCTTTTGAAAGGCAAGATGGAAGTAGAATCAACCAACGAAACCATGTTGAGAACTGCGAAACATCAGCTATGGGTAGGGCATTAGGTAAGCTTGGAATTGGTAGCGATGGCAGTATAGCTTCATATGAAGAGGTAGCCAACGCTATTTCGAACAAAGAAAAAGACAGCACGGCTCCTAAAACTAATAAAGAGTATATATTAGATACCGATAACTGGGCGAAAGCTTTGAGGTACATAGCTTCTAAAAAAGATACCATGTCCCTGGAGCAAATCATCAAGACCTTTGAAGACCAGAAGTATGGTAAGCTGAGGGTAATAGACAAGAACTCTGTAAAAAAAGCTTATGAAGGAAAATAAACTAATAGAAATGCAGAACAAGGTAACGTCTCAGACTCGTGTTTTGCAACAGATTATTAACGAACTAGGACAGACACGAAACATTGTGGTCAGTTTACTGGAGATAGTCAAGAGACTAAAAGAATATGAATCCATCGTAAAAAAACTACAAGATGACAGAGAAGCAGATACTAAAGAAGCTAAAAAATGATGATGAGTATTATAATGGTATAGGTAAGAACTACCTATCCAATAGTAATATTCAAGCACTCACAACTGAGCCAAGGCAATTTCAAGCCCCTCAGAAGGATGGGGAGGCATTTGTGAAAGGAAGGTACTTCCATCAGCTTATCCTTGAAAAGGAGAAGGCTAAGGGCTTTCCAATAATAGACGCTCCTTCCAGAAGCACTAAGGTATATAAGGAATTTATAGCTGACAACAAGCTGGACTATGCCTTACTTACAAAGGATGCCGACCACATCAAAGACATGGTAGACTATACATTAGAGAGTCTTCCCTTTTTTGATTTGATTAACGACCCTACTGCGCAATATGAAGTGCCTGCGATAGGAAAGATAATGGGTGAGGAAGTCATGTGGAAGGGAAAAGCGGATATTATTATTCCGGGTAAATGTGTGATAGATTTAAAAACCTCTGGAGATGTCTTTAAGTTTGTAAGAAATGCTCCTTACTACTTTTATCATACTCAGAGTTATATTTATCAAAAATTATTTGGACTACCTGTGGTTTTTTTAGTTACAGGTAAGACTAAGAAGTACGATAAAGAACGAAAAAGATACTATGACCTTGGAATATTTCCAACAAGCGAGAACTCAATGGGTCTTGCTGAAGAGAAGGTCGGACAAGCAGTGGCAAGTTATAACAAATGGTTTGCTCCTGACTCACAAGATAATATAGATAGCTATATTATAAACACGCCTATTTAATTTTAAATTTTTATTATGACTGAACAAAAAGAGAAAGTGTTTGCTGATGGATTAATCAGCAAAAGAAACGAGAATGCACCTGACTTTGTGATTATAAACCAATCATATAAGGTAGAAGAGTTTATTAAATTCTTACAAGCAAACGCAAAAAATGGATGGGTCAACACCCAAACAAAAATTGCTAAGTCTGGAAAGTATTATACTGAACTTGATACATTCGAGCCTAAATCTAAACAAACAAGTCAACCCGTAAAGGATGATTTAGCGTTTTAGTTTTATTATTTCAAAGAAGGGGAGCTAACACCTCCCTTTTTTTTAGCTCTAATGTTATGCTGAAATTAAAAATCTCTATTATATATATATATTTTTATTATTTATAATTTATTATTCTTATATATATAAAGAAATAATCAACATTATTAACAAGCCTTTACCATCAAAGGCCTCAATCAACATAAAAACAACATACTGATGACACACACCATCACAATATTTAAAAACATTAAAGATACAGACACGCCATTCCATAGAGATGTAGAGTTTGTGCTTGACAGAATAAGAGATGGCAAGTCTAAAGAACTTGTAACATCCATAAGAAAGGAAAAAAATAAGTCAGAGCGTAACGAACTAAAGAAAAAATTACCATCAGTTTGCTTTAGTGGAAAGTTTTCAAAGAGAGCAGACAACTCACTACTTGAACACAGTGGACTTATATGTTTGGATTTCGACGGATATCCAAAGCAAAAAGATATGATTCAAGATAAAGAGAAGATGATGAAGGATAAATATACCTTCAGCGTTTTTATATCTCCATCGGGAAATGGTCTAAAGGTTTTAATAAAAATACCTAACGATGCCGAGAACCATATTAAATACTTCCAGTCATTAGAGAAATACTTTAACTCAAATTACTTTGATACTACAAGTAAAAACTTAAGTAGAGTATGCTACGAGTCTTATGACCCATTAATTTATACCAACAATAAATCAACCTTGTGGGAAACTTTAGAGGAGACAGAGTACAGAGAAGTCTCTGTAATAAAAGACCAACCGACCATACCAATTACAGATGAGAATAAAATTGTAGATATACTTGTTAAGTGGTGGACTAAGAAGTATCCCATGGTTGAAGGCCAACGAAACCACAATGTATATGTTCTTGCTATGGCATTTAATGACTATGGTATAAACAAAAACTTAGCACTTTACATTTGCAATCAATATCAATCAAGTGATTTTACAGTCTCAGAGATTGACCAAACAATTGTATCGGCTTATCAGAACACAACCAACTTTAACTCTAAATATTATGAGGATGAGGAGGCTATATCTCAGATTAAACAAAAACTAAAACGTGGAATAACTAAATCTGAAATCAGAGCGCATCTTACAAGGCAAGATTTGGACGATGAGATTATAGATTCAGTTTTAGTAAGAGCGGACGAAGAGAACAAGGAGATGAAGTTCTGGAACAAAAGCGAAAAGGGTGTAATTAAAATCATTCATTTTGTTTTTAAAGAATTTTTAGAAGACAATGGTTTTTATAAGTATTGTCCAGAGGGCAGTAAAAATTATGTGTTTGTCAAGGTAACTAACAACCTAATAGACCATACAAGCGACAAGGAAATAAAAGATTTTATTCTTGAGCACCTAAAGTCTTATGACGATATCAGTGTATATAATTATTTTGCTGACCAAACAAGATTCTTTAAAGAAGATTTTCTTACACTACTAGGAACTATTGATATACTATTTATTGAAGATACTAGCACTGCTAGTTATTTGTACTATAACAACTGCGCTGTAAGGGTAACTAAAAAAGAGGTAAAGACTATAGACTACCTTGACCTTGGAGGATATGTATGGAAAGACCACATTATTGATAGAAATTTTAAACCAGAAGACATAAAAAAATGTGATTACAAAACCTTTATAAATAACATATCTTATAAGGATAGTAGTAGAACTCAGTCAATGGAATCCACAATAGGATTTCTGTTGCACGCACATAAAAATATGTCCTATTGTCCGGCAGTTATTTTAAATGATGAGATAATTTCCGACAACCCCGAAGGAGGAACGGGCAAGGGAGTATTTAGCAAGGCTCTTGGACATATGAAAAAATTAATCACCATTGATGGTAAGGCTTTTGTTTTTGAAAGAGCGTTTGCTTATCAGCTTGTATCAGCAGACACTCAAATAATAACCTTTGATGATGTAAAAAAATACTTTGACTTTGAAAGATTGTTTAGTGTGGTTACTGAAGGTTTGACATTAGAGAAGAAAAATAAAGATGCCATTACAATTCCCTTTAGTAAATCTCCTAAGATATTAATAACCACTAATTACGCTATTAAAGGTGCGGGTAATTCTTTTGCTAGAAGAAAGTGGGAGCTAGAACTACATCAGCATTACAACGAAGGGTTTGTTCCTGTTGATGAGTTTGGTAAAAACTTTTTTAATGACTGGGACACGGAGGAGTGGTCTCAATTTGATAACTATATGATTGGATGTTTACAGTTGTATTTAGAAAAAGGATTAATAAAAAGTAAGTTTGTAAATCTGAAGGTAAGACAGTTATCAGCAGAGACATCACATGATTTTATAGAGTGGTGTGGACTTATTGATGGAGCAGTACCTAACAGAACATTAGCTGAAGGCGGTAGACTCAGCATGCAAACCCTATATGAGGAATTTGTACACGAATATCCCGACTATAGTCCACGAGCAAAGTATTCTATATCACGAACACGTTTCTATAGATGGCTTATATCATACTGTATATATAAAGATGGTCAAACTCCTCAAAACGGAAGAGATGCCTCCGGTAAATGGATTATTCTCAAACCCATTGAAGATGTTGTTCCGCAACAAACCATTGAATTTTGAAGTTTAGTTTAGACATAGCGATGAGAAACTCATATGATATAATAGTAAATAAACTTTCTATAGATAATTTTATTGAAACAAGTAATAGTTATTTCGTTCATAATCCCGAACAAGAGGTTAGTGACGAAACATTAAAAGATATGTATTTGTACTTTAAGTCTATAAAAGAGTGGGATAAAGTAGTAAAGATTAGAATACTAATACTTAAAACTAAATATTATGATAAAATTAAGAGACTACCAAAAATCAATAGTTAACAAGGCGACTGAAGTTTTACATAGAAGTGGCTTTGTGTACTTAGCTATGGAGGTGCGGACAGGAAAAACCTTAACCTCTTTGTCTATAGCAGAAAAATTAGAGGCTAAAAAGATTTTGTTTATAACCAAAAAGAAAGCAATATCTTCTATAGAGGATGACTATGAAAAGTTAAACCCCTCGTTTTATATGCACACCATAAACTATGAGAGCCTACATAAGGTCTCTTATGATTTGCATTGGGACGTTATAATAGCTGATGAGGCTCATTCAATGGGAGCATTCCCCAAGCCAAGCAAGAGGGCGAGAGATGTAAAAATGAGAATCTTAAAAAGTAGTGCTAAGGTTATACTACTCTCTGGAACACCAACACCAGAATCATACAGCCAAATGTATCACCAGGTGTATGGTATCCCACGGAATCCTTTTGCAGAACTGGCTAGTTTTTATAAGTTTGCTCACAAGCACGTAACTATAACGGAGCGCATGATAAATAGTTTACGAATTAGAGACTACTCAAAAGGACTTCCAAGCATAATGGATAGCATGAAGCCATACATAATAGCGTACTCACAAAAAGAAGCAGGGTTTAAAGTAAAAACCACTGAAAATGTTCTCGAAGTAGAGATGGAAAAAACAACTTATGATTTAGCAAAACGCCTAAAAAAAGATTTAGTAATCCAGGGTAAGAACGAAATAATTCTGGCGGATACTCCGGTTAAGCTAATGACAAAATTACATCAACTATACTCAGGAACTATAAAATTTGAGAGTGGAAACTCAGATATATTGGACTATTCAAAAGCTAAGTTTATACGCACTAAATTTAAAAACAAGAAGGTGGGTATCTTTTATGTGTTTAAAGCCGAGCTGAAGGCTCTAAAGCATGTCTATGGAGATGAGCTGACCACAGAGCTTAGTGAGTTTGAGCAGACCAATAAAAGTATAGCACTTCAGATTGTAAGTGGAAGAGAAGGTATTAGTTTAAAACAAGCAGACTGTTTGGTGTATTATAACATTGCCTTTAGTGCAACCAGTTACTGGCAGAGCAGAGATAGAATGACCACAAAAGATAGGCTAGAAAATAATGTTTATTGGATATTTAGCAGAGGTGGTATAGAAAAGAAAATATACAAGGCAGTGACAAACAAAAAAGACTATACCTTGTCGCATTTTAAGAAAGATTTATTAAATTTATAATTATGAAAAATATATTAGGAGAAAATAAAAATTTAAAACTTTACAATTCAAAAAAAGAAATGTGGTATAGTTATTTAAAGTTTGATAAAAACCTTGGCTATGAAACTACATATAATTGTTATGGAGATATAATGACCTATGAGATAAAATGTAATGAAAAATATAAAAATTTAAGATATAAATCTGAATACACAAGAAATAAAAAAGGAGAAATAATTAATTATTCAAGCAATGTATTAGATAGACAATAATGACCGAGCAGCAAGTTCAATCTAAAACAGAGAATTAATGGGGCTAATAAGAAACAGTAATCAAACAAAACAAGGCATTGACTTTGAGGGAATGCAATGGGGAAAAATTCACCCTTCTGATGTTGACTTTGTTTTAGAGATTAAGAATGAAGTGTTGATACTCGGTGAGGTCAAATATAAGGGAAGTGAGATACCAACAGGTCAAAAACTTATGTTGGAGCGTCTATGTAATAGTTGGCACACCGGCAAATCTTTTATTATCTTTGCTCATCACGAGCATGATGATGAAACCACAAATATACCTCTATTAAAATGTGAAGTATATAAGTTATATTATCAAGGCAAATGGTATAATAGGAGTGGTTCTGTTAAAAATAAAGTTGAAGATATATTGAAGAACTTTAAAATAGAATTATGACTGAGCAACAGATTCAGTCTAAAAGAATTAAAGAGTTAGAGGCGGAAGGGTATTATGTCCTAAAGCTAATCAAGACAAATAAAAATGGTATACCAGATATAATTGCTATACCTCCAGACTGTAATGTAATCTTTAGTGAAGTAAAAACAAAAAAAGGGAAGGTCTCTCCTTTGCAAGAGTACCGATTAAAAGAATTAAAAGAGCATGGATTTATTACAGAAGTATACAGAGGCTGAAAAATTTTACGAGCTTGATGAAGCTGTTATTGAAACAATAGACGAACTTTCTCCCAGTTTAGCAGCTAAACTAATAAAAGAAATACAAAAATCTATTCCTTTTTTAAAAAGGAAGAACCACCGCTCTCATATAATTGGTGGAGTTATCAAAAGCAAAACACCTTTGTTTTTTGCTTTGAGATATATCTATGAAGAAGATGAGGCGCCTTACTTTTTTCAGCTGTTAAAAATAACATCTGATGAATACCTAGACTTATATAACTTAAATAAAATCATATGACTAAAAAAGAAGAAAACATTATTGAAGCAGTGCTAAGAATAATGAAAGAACAATTTAACTGCAAGGTGCTAAAAAACCCTAGCTATAGAGGGAGGGACCTTGTGGACTACAGGGCAATATCCATGAAGCTAATTAGAGATACTACAAATTTATCACTAACCAGTATAGGACAGTTGTGGGCAGGACCTAAGTATAAGGGCAAGGACCATTCTTCAGTGCTACATAATTGTAAAGCAGCAGATATGTTGGTAAAAACAGACGCTAAGTTTTCTGAAAAATATCACAAAGCTTTAAAAGAATTAAGAAAAATAATTCCACATCTAAAGCCAGACCAAACAATTTACCAAGAGCTTACTTTTTTGAAAGCACAAAACAAAACTTTAATAGAAAGAGATAAGGAAAGAAGAGATTTAATTATTTCATTACAAAGAAAAGTAAACAGATTACCTCAGAGATATAAAGAACAAATAATCACTTTATTTGTGGCTGAAAAAATCTATACCACTGAAGACCAAAACATTTTTATCTGATTATTAATAAGTTACGATTATTTTTCATAACTTTATATGATTAAATGCTTATGTTATGGAATTTAGTATTGAGAATATTCCTAATATTGTTAAATGCACTTACTGTACGAAAAAGAAAAAAGTGGACAGACTTTTAAAAATGGACGCAGACATGTACACCAATATGGGAAAAGAAACACCTATCTCACATAGAAAAAAAGTAAAAAGAAACTCTAGGAAAATTTATTACGCCATTAAACAAATAAATCCTGAATTAGGAACAAAACTAATTCAAGCGATGGATTAAATTATGACGTATGAAATCTCTGGAAAATAAGAGAATCCAAAACATCAACTTTATAATGGATGATGTTCACAACTCTTCTAACTCAATCTACGAATTTTTAGTGGACAAGGAATTTGACCCTTTAAAGTTTGAGATTCAGTCTTTAATAAAAAAACTTAAATTAATTTTAGAATCAGTTCAAGATGAGCCTTAACGAATCAAGACCTAGGCTTAGGGGAGACAAAAGAATAGCCTACGACAATTTAAACACCAAAGAAAGACGCATCCTTGTAATCGGAGATATACACGCTCCGTTTGAACTCGATGGATACTTAGAATTTTGCCAGGAGACTTACTCTAAATACTTATGCAATCAAGTAATATACATAGGAGACATAATAGATAACCATTATACTTCATACCATGAGACATCTAGCGATGCGATGGGAGGTTTGGATGAGCTTGAATACGCAATTAGAGCCGTTAAGAGATGGAGCGATGCGTTCCCTGTGGCAGACGTACTGATTGGAAATCACGATAGAATGGTGATGCGTAAGGCACAGACATCAGACATTCCTAGTGCTTGGATTAAATCGTACAATGAAGTTTTAGGAACTAATTGGAACTGGACTGAGCGTATTGTTTATGATGGAGTACAATTTGTTCACGGGGAAGGAGGCACCGCTAGCACAAAATCGAAAAATGATATGATGAGCACGGTTCAAGGCCATATCCACACACAATGTTACACAATGTGGTCAGTTGGAAGAAACTTCAAGGTCTTCGGAATGCAGGTGGGATGCGGTGTGAACGGAAGCTCGTACGCAGCGGCATACGCAAAAAACTTTAAGAAGCAAGCAATCGGATGTGGAGTAGTGCTGGGCGGACACACAGCTATAAACTGTCTGATGGACTTATGATATTTGAGAAAGACCAAGATATAAAAAAAGAAAAAAAAGCTATAGAGTTATATCTAAGGAGGCTAGGAGGTAGCTATAAGAAGCTAAGCCCCGATGATGTGGACTTTAGAATAACAGGAGATAGCGGAGGAGTTGTCGGATATGCAGAAGTAAAAGTCCTGGAGACCGAAATGAAAGACTCCTTTCCTTTGACGGCAGAGGCTCGTAAAATTATAAAACTACGAGACAAGAGACTACACGCAGTTATGATATGGTCTTGTATTGATGGTATATATTATTCACCTATTGAAGGATTGGTGGGTAAAACTAAATGGTCAGAAGAGGGGGAGCTCGTCCTTTCTTTTGACAACAAAAAAATTTTTAAATATGTCAGACCCTAAATTAAATTTCGCAATAGCCTTTGCGCTAAACCTTATTTTCTGTTACTTGGTTTATAGAATTATTTTTTAGTTTTCTTTTTCATTATCTGCTTCATATTATATCTAGCAACCGTGCCTACCTCAGAAGGAGCAAGACCAGCACTATATAATGTATAAGAAATCCAATTGGCTAACATTTCATCTCTACCCGCAGGCTTTAATTTCTTAGTAACAGTTTTTCCAAAAGGTAATTTTTGCTCATACTCTCCCGTAAATGCCATCTTTCTCATCTGATTCCATTCAGTAAATCTTTCTGTAGGAATACTTAATACACCTAATCTTTCCCAAGCATCTTCAGGCTGAAGTTCAAAGAATTGATAGGGGTCTTTAGATTCTGAAGCGGCTCTAATAAGCGCATTGATACCGCTAATTAAAGGTCCTTCAAGCTGAGGTAGAGGTAGTGGAGATAGGACATCTTTTATGGCCTGTCCAGCTCTGCCCTTAAACCTATTGCTTAACCTTTGCTCCTTAGCTTTTTTATCATCCTCTGATTCTGCGGACATAGCCGAGAGAGCTTGCGTTAAAACAAGTCCTAAAGCATTGAAAGCTATTGTCTCCGCAACAAGACCAGTCAAAGACCTTCCAGCAGATTTTTTGTCTTGAGTATCTGAAGTTTTACTAAACAAAGTAGTGACGTCAGAATACATTCTTGCTTTTTGATTTAATAAAAAGTTAGCAAAAGGGAGCAGCACTCTTCTTAAAACCTGCATCCCTGGATTTTTACTTCTAAAAACCTCTCCCTGTAAGTCTGCGTCCGTAATGTTTTGCTGTCTATCTACTTGTTGTTGTGCATAGTCTCCGGCCTTGGTGTTAACTTCGTGATTTTCCCAATCAATATTAGAGGTGTCTACGCCTTGTTCATTTAAACTTTTTGTATAGTACATCATCCAAGATGCCTGAGCAATATATCGGTCTGGATTTACCAAAAACTTTTGAAGCCAAAAACCTTGAACATCTCTCATGCCCCTTACAAGCTTATTAAACCCTCCTTTAGCAGCGTTTTCAATTTTTGTGTTATTAGATTCAAGAGTAGTACTGGACTGTAGCCCTCTATTTACAATAGGATATCCAGAGTTTTCTAAAAACTTAGCCAACGAACTGTCAGAAACTAAATCCCCTATAATTCCAATGTTTTCCACACCTGCGTTTATCATTGTGTTTACAAGCACAGGTATAGTTTGCTTTACCACCTGAGTTAAACCTCCTAAAGTTCGTGAAACAGCATATCCAGAATATAAGTTAATTACTTTTAAAAATTTCTGCGCATCTTTTTTTATGTACTGTCTACCTCTTTTTGCCTCTACATACTGACTCACTCTTTCCTTTAGTATGTCTCTATCGGCTTTACTGGGAACTATATCTTCAAAATTGCTAGACTCAAAAAATCCTTTTGCTTTTTGAATAGCACCTGCGGTATTTATATCTGTTCTAGCTTTTTCTAAGTTAGATATATTTTGACTGTCAAATCCTAAATTTATTATTCTACCTTTAGGCAAATTACCGGGCCTTTGAACGTCCATTAATACGCCAGATTTTTTGTCTGATATTTTTCTATAACCAAAGTCAAAAATAGGCTCTCCTATTTCTCCGGTTAGACTTATGTCTTCTACAAGAGCAAAAGAGTCTGGGGTGTAATTAAAATCCTTTCCTAGTATTTTGTTGTATATATTTAGATTTACATCACTTAAAGATTTATAGTTTTGCGCCCATATGTCTGTCATCCACTGAACAGCTTCAACATTTGTTTTATCCACCTGAGCTTCTACTTCAGCAGCACTGCTAGCGTCTTTTAATATTTTTTCATAAACCTCATTGTAAACTTCTGCCTTTTTAGAGTCAACGCCTCCTTGCTTAGATAGTCTTTCAATAGATTGTTCTATTAAAGATTTTCTTCTATCAAACTCTACCTGCTCTTCTCCAGGAATACTTCTTCTCATAAAAGCAAACATCCCTCTCTCTATATCATTGAATGCTGAATTAAAAACTTCCCCATTAGGATTAGTTTTAGTTTTTCCAAATATAGATTCAGAGAACGGAAGCTTTATAAACTTTTCATAATACTGGTCTGTAATTTTTTTAGCATATGATTCTGCCTCTGCCGCTCCATTTATTATTTGTTTAATTCCAGACAACTTTTCAAAAAGCAAAGCCTTAGCTTGTCCTTTAAACATGCTTTCTAACATAATAGGAAGAGAGGCTATGTATTTATTCCAATTCCTTGAAATACCGGGGTCTCCTTTTACGATAGCAGCTAAAGGCTTAGCTATAAGATTCAACGCTTTTGCTGTATTTGAATTAACAATACCTTCGTTTCTTTCTACTACAGCGCCCATCCCTCCAGTAGTTTTATTGGTAGCAAAGTTTATTAGAGAGTCTAAGGCTATCACCGCATTAGCATCAGACAATTTATTAATGTCTATATTAAGGAAATCTTTTACTAGTTTTTTCTGTTTTTTTGTTAGCTCAATTATTTCTCCTGTGAATGGGTCTGTTTCAGATTCGATTAATTCATTTACTATTGTAGATATTGTATTAAATGCTTTGTTAAGTCCTTTTTTAATTACATCAGCTTTAGCTTTAGCTTTAGACTCTAACTCCTTCTCCCTAACGTCAGCAGGCTGGTCTTGTTCTACACCATTCACTATTTCCCTCATGTCCTGCAAGGAGAATTCATCTGGAGATAATCCAGTTAGCTCTTGAAACACTTCTTTTTCAGCCTCCAGCTTTATTTTTCTCTGCTTACCTACTTCAGACGTAGTATACTCATCTGTTTTTTTAATATCTAACGCAGGCATGGTTTTAGTTTTTGTGCTGGGAGTCACGCCATCTTTTACTTTTTTAGCTTCCTCTATGTAAGATTCAATATCCTCCACTAAAACAGGGTCTATCTCTGAAAATCTTTTTGCCGCCTCTAAAGAATTTACCTCTAACTTTTCTGTTTTAGATAATTTTTTAATTGACTTTCTTAAAGATTCAGCTTCACTTAACTTAGCATCATAATCAGCCTTGGTAAAAACTTTTTCAACATACGCCAACGCTTTCTCAACCTGTATAGCTTTGTTTAAATCAACAGTAGATATTTTATTTATAAGACTTTTTGCTTTGGCAATATTGATTTTACCTACAGCCTGCAGAGCACTTATAGCATTTGATATAGCTTTTCTGCGAGCGGTTTGGTCTCCCTTGGCTTCTCGTGCCGCCTTAGCCTCTAGTCTAATCTGGTCTTTTAAAGCCTTAATCTCATCAACCGTCACTTCTTTTTTAGGAGTAGAAGTTATCTTTTTAGCGGAAGGTCCTCTCTTTTTGCCAAACACGACTGGCTCTGCTGCTTGACGAGT
>MDTC01084710.1_pt1 | contig 16217 bp, 24 predicted proteins | sample 811181 | NCBI WGS metagenome assembly MDTC01 (sample SAMN05326644, study PRJNA326480) | marine metagenome | isolation source: seawater | place: Pacific Ocean: North | collected 2011
AGAACCTATATTCACCTTGTCATAATAATATTAAATCTTATTGATTTAATATGTATAATATTTATATATTTACTTCGCCGCCTTCTTGGCTGGCGCAGGCTTCTTGGCTGGAGCCTTCTTTCCTGGCGCCGCCTTACCACCCTTCGCTGGGGCCGCCTTCTTGGGCGCTGGAGCCTTCTTGACTGGAACCGAAGCCTCCTTGACAACTGGTTCGGCATCTGGGGCCGCCATCATTGCCTCCTTCTCCGAGTAATAACGCTCCTTGTCAACCTCAGCTAACTTGTCATACTCCCCAGTCTTCTTTTGGTCCTTAAGCTTGTTCCACATCTCTCCAAGCTTACGGGTGACATCAGCAGCCTTGGCATCGGCGCCAAGGGTCTTGCGAACCTCATCGCGCTTGGCCTCGCAGAAGTATAGGTAGGCCGACTTTCCACGCTTGGGGCCAGTCTTAGCCTTCTTAACACCGAGATGCTCTGGTGGAACATACTCGGCACGGTCCTTCTCGTAACGCTCCTTGTCTTCAGCCGCCATCTTCTCATACTTGGAAAGCTCCGACGAACGCTTCTTGTCATTCTTGAGTTGGTTCCACATGGCACCAAGCTTGCTCGTGACATCGGTAGCCTTAGCTTCTGGGCCAAGTGCCTCGCGAGCCTTATCACGATTCATATTACAGAAATATAGATAAGCCGACTTACCACGCTTGGGGGCATTAGGATCCTTCTCCTTAGTTCCCTTCTCAGCCTTGTTAAGAACAGTCTTAAGAGACTTTTGCGTGGTATCCGACGACCACATGGTCTTCAAATCTTCTAGGTTGTTTTCGGTGAAAAACGCATCAACGAATTTGTTAATAGCCTTTAGAGTAGTCATGTTTGTATTTTCATTAATATACCTAATTCTATAAACCATTTTAGTTTTACCAGAACTTAATCTTGCTTTTATCTATTAGCTTCTAAAATGATTCTCATTCTATTTGAAGTAGTTATCTCACTCTCATCTATCTTATTCTGACAATTACAGGTGTTAATTGTAATTTAAACAGAACCGATATATAATATAGGTTCGCATGGTTGCCCGAGTGGTCTAAGGGGTTGGTCTTAAGTACCAATGTATTCGTACTCGTGGGTTCGAACCCCACACCATGCAATCTATTTAGACTTTTTGGTCTAAATAGATTATGTTTATTTAGATAAATATGAAATACATCTTTCTTTTATTACTAACATCTATACATGCTTTTATCCCAAATTTTAACACAAAAATAATACCAACTCATAAATACAATTCCTTCATGGAGGAGGAAGAACCTAAAATTGTATATAGATACCGTGGTATTCCCCCAAAATTGTGCGCAAGTGAAGCCCAAGAAGAAATGCTCAACAAAATGTTGAAGAATTACTCAGAACATTCTACCACAACATCAGGTAATAGTTCTACATATATGTAATAAATAAAATTGTATTTGTAACAGGGTGTACATACGGAATTTAACAAAAATGATGGACAGTTTTCTGATGACCTTTGTCACTGCCAGATATCTTACCGATAATGACAAAGCAAATGTTGCTAACAGCTCTAACATCGGTAAAACGGATATTATGAACAATACAGCGTGGAAATATAGACATATTAATGCTGTTTCTAAACTACTAAATTTCATAGAAACTCACTACGATTTAGATTGTAATCATGGGACTTATTCTATTATGCACATCAAGACATGGTCTAACCATCTTTTGGATACTTCAAAAGATACTTTGGATATTCTAGAAAGGTCTGTAGTGAGAAATATAATTCGTCGGCATGTTCCAAAGAATAAACTTATTGAAACTTTGTTTATCTTTGACGAACCTGATGACCAATTTATTTTAATAACAGAATTGTTAGAAAGAGATGGATATATAGGAGATGATATTACAGACCTCTATCTATTACATGATATGTCTTGTTATTCTAACTCTATCAGGAAAAAAGTCTTGAATATGTATGATTCTATTCTGTTAAACCCAGATTCATCAGAATTATACAAAATAGACCATATATTTATTGATGAACTACGTCTTGAGGCAAAACCATACTATATGTTGTTTAAATAAACTTATATTTTATGATTATACTTAATCATAAAATTTAATCAGTTATTTCACAAATATCTGACGAGCATTTCTTATATTCATAGACAAAATCAACAAGGGTAAGTAAAAGACTTGATAAAGCATAATATTCAATATGACTTACAAAAAAATCAAAATAAGGTATATGACCATTATCATGTATATCAGTAATTACAATATCAGAAATTATCGGTATGCTACCCCTTACACAATTCTTTCTAATAATTTCACTTCTTTTTTCACATACATACTTAGAACAAGATATTATTCGTCTTATACGAACCAATTGTTTTTGAACAAATGCTGATTTAGATAACATTTCATAATATACATAAGATTTTTATTTATTAAATCCAAAATTATTTTTAAGAAACACGTTTTACACTATGTCTTAATTTACCCGCAAAAGTATTAATACCACAACTCTCTGGAACACATTTCCCAAAAACTCTTCCAGTTGGTGGTTCTAATAACTTACATATACATACTCCATCCCGATTTCTACAACCATTCATATCACAAGCAAGCCCAGTCATATCTGTTTCTCTACCAACTTGCCCCATTTCTTCTAACTGAATTTCTACAGGTTCTATACCTGCCTCGTCTCTTCTAGCTAATTCATTATAATAATTATCTATATATACCATTGTGAATGGATTTTCTGATTCCGCTTTTTCCCTTGAATCCTTAAATATCATAGCAGTTATGTATAATTCACCTGTAAGTGCTACTACTGAACTCATAGGTTTATTAACCATTTCATCTATTATACCCGCATCAGCAAGAATTCTCAAATTTCTATCAGTTTCCCTAGCAAATACATCCATCATACCTACATCTTCAGGAAGTTCCCTACTACCTGCCCCTGCCCCAACTGAAAATTCATAAATTTTCCTCCACAATATAATCGCATTCTGAATATTACTGTCATCTATACCATTCATACCACGTATTCTATTCATAATCTGATTATCACTAAGTAAATCTTGATTATTTATCATACTTGAACGTTTTTTAGATTTTAACAAACGTCTTGCTCTACTTACCACGTATTCATCATGATTTTGTTTTCCTCTGGCAACGGCTGCGAGAAGACCTTTTCTGGATTGCTTACAAGTATTTTTGGTACATATTGGATATCCTAAATTACGTGGTCTCAAAAAACATCTGCTTCCACACTTTTTCATCATCTTGCGTCTTTCCGGTCCAGGCTTTGGGGACAACATCTTAGCCCAACCCTTCATAGATTTACTCTTCCTACGGGACTTTTTCCTTGGACTCTTCCTACGGGATTTACTCTTCCTACGGGATTTACTCTTACGACGGGACTTTTTTCTTGGACTCTTCCTACGGGATTTACTCTTCCTACGGGACTTTTTCCTTGGACTCTTCCTACGGGACTTACTCCTCCTACGAGGAGGTTTAGTTCTGCGCCGAGACTTAACAGATTTCCTTCTTGGCATTTATTATTATAAAATAATAAAATAGTTCTAAGAATAAAAATGGCACACCTACTTGACAAAATCATGGACCTAGACATGGCCAGGGACCTTATTGTTGAAAAGTTTGAAGATGAGAAATTCTTAAAGAAATTCGTCAAAAAACTCAACGATTCCGTTGATATTCCTATGATTGGTGAAGGCACCGAGCGCAAAGTCATCAAAGCTATCGTTGAAGCGGTAGTTGAATCGCTCAAAGACCTTGACCTATCTGATGAGGAAGAACTCGCCGAAAAGATGGAAAAACTTGATACTGAAGCCCCAGCACCACCAAAAGAGGATTAAATTATAAGTTTATATTATGATTACGTAATATAAAATGGTTTTTTGCGTATTTTTTGTCTATTTTTTTGGAATGCTTATTGCTGTTGGTATCAAAGATTGTATTGGCAGTAAAAAATATAGGAGAACCAGAAGAAAAAAATGGTTTTTCATATAATTTAAGGTTGATATTGGTTACCATCTACATATTGAAGGATAACCTCAAGAGCACCAGCAGTTACTGGACCAGCTACATTTGTTTCAATAACATTAACACATGAGTTAGCTTGGTCAACTGCTCCAGTAGCAGGAGTTCCTGCTGGAGCAGAAGCACCAGTTCCACCTACTGTAACACCACCTCCTCCACCAACCATTATTGAAGCATCAGCAGTGCCTAAACCAAGATTGGCAACGGTTGCAGTACCCATAACTAAATTAGTTACACTTATATTATTTATTGCTCCTACAGCAAGAGCAAGACTTGGAGTAGTTGGAGCTATAGCGGTTGTAGCGGTAATTAAGGCGCCAATAACTTTAGCACCTACAGGTAGATTAAAAACATTACCATCTGTGGCCGCACTCCCTGCGGCAACTCCAGATACAGTCATTAAAGATACGGCATTATTTTGTACAAGACTGGCAAAATTAGTAGGAGTATATAATTTAACAACATGAATATTACGTCCAAATGCATCTACTATAGGCGCATTTTCCATATTAATAGTTGAAGGTAAATTTGGTTCTGAATTAACAACTCCGGCTTGATAAACTACATTAGTAAAGCTTTGATTTCCGGCAATAGGAGAAGACATTTTTATTACTTCTTTAGATAATAAAAATTTAATTTAATTTAAGGATTACTGGCAGGTTGTACATATTTAATAATAACTTCAAGACCTCCGCTACCAGGTGCATTACCAGCGGTTTCAACAACATTAATACACGAATTATCTTGATCAGCAACACCAGCAACAACATTAGGTACACCACCACTTGCTCCACTTGGAGCACCAGCTATTGCCGAACCCGAACCACCACCAATCATTACTTGATTACCAGCAGTGCCTAAACCAAGATTGGTAACGGTTTGAGTGTCCGCAATTAAATGAGTGTTAGGTGTTACAGTAACATTATTTATTGCTCCTACAGTAAGTGCTAAAGACGCTGTGCCATCGCTTATTGCTGCTGTTGAAGTAATTAAGGCGCCAATAACTTTAGCACCTATAGGTAGATTAAGAACGTTATCATCTGTGGCAGCGGAAGCTGCTGCCAAACCAGACGAGGTCATTAAAGATACGGCGGCGCTCGCCGTGCCGCCCGTAATAGCAGTAAATTCTGTAGGAGTATAACCTTTTACAGTGTAGACACCTCTTCCAAATTGATCAACCATTTGGGAGCCAACACCGAGTTCTAAACCCGCAACTTGAATTGGTTGATTATTGTTAATTCCGGCTTGAAATCTCATATTAAAAGTTTGATTTGGAGGAACAGGAGAAGTAGACATTTTTATTATCTCTTTAGATAATAAAAATTTTAATTTAATTTGATTTATACTAAAATTTATGGAAGAACATATTGAACGACAACTTGTAAAGCACCAGCAGTTAGTGCGGCAGTAGCATTATTTACAAGACTTACAAATTGATTACCACTTGTGACACCTGCTTGTGGAACACCTCCACTGGTAGATGTTCCTGTAGCTCCTATTAACGAACCTACGCTACCAACTTGGCAAGTATTTCCAGTTACATTCAAAACCCAAACAGTATCAAATCGGGCTGCGGGAGCAAGAGTATTGGCGGCATCTACCGAACCTAGAGCCAAATTGCGTGCGCCTACATTAACAGAAAATGCGGCATTACCTCCACTTGTTATTGCTGCAGTAGCTATAATATTAACAGCAATTACTTTTGCTCCAAGTGGAAGAGTTAGAAGGTTAGCATCGTCATCAGACCCAGCTTGACCTAAATTAGCTGAGGTCATCAAAGAAGTGCCGGTGCTAGTACCAAGAGTACTGAAATCTGTAGGAGTAAAACCTACTACACTATAGATATTACGTCCAAATTGATCAACAACTTGGCCGCCAACACCTAGATTTAAACCAGAATTTAAATTTTGAACTTGGGTGTTTGGAGCACCAGCTTCATAAACTACACTGAAAGATCTAGCAGACATTTTTATTATTACTTTAGATAATAATAAAAAGTTTTTATACTTTCCAACAATTCCAACAGAGTGGAATGTATTTTTCTTCAGCGCCTAAATCTATTTTATCACAACCATCATGTAAAATCACCTTTTCTCTACTCTGGGAGTCTGTGTAAAACTTAGCATTTATGATTGCTTTCTTATTACAATGAACGCAGACTGTCTTAATCTCTTCAATACTATCAGCAATCTCCATTAATCTCTTGGCTCCCTCAAACAGTTTTGAGCGGTAGTCTGTTCTTAGCCCATAGCACATTATGGGAATATCATAAGGTAGATTCCTCAAGGCATTTACATTCTCCACAGACAAGAATTGAGCTTCATCTACCAAGATACAATCAGGAACGACATGTTCTCCTATTTTTATTTCATTCATGTCCGGATTTAGGATAATATCAACATCTACTTTGTGGCTAAAAGCGCGCGATTTTATAGTTTCAAGGCCATTACGTGTGTCAATTTGCGGTTTTATGAGAATTGCGGTTTTCCCCTGTGTGCGGTAGTTATGTGCGACCATTAATAGGTTTGCGGTTTTGGATGAGTTCATAGTTCCGTAGCGAAAGTATAGTTTGGGCATGGTTTTTATTATTTCTTGGAAATAATAAGATAAACTCAAAATTATTTTGATATCATTGTTTCTGTTTCCTCAAAGACACGGGATTCCCCATCTGCGTATTCAAAACCTAAGGAACTATATAGTAAATTTTTTGGAGTGATTCCCGTGCCATGCCAGTTGTAATTTGGACCCATAAATGGTAGAACTGCTCTTGTGACGTCATAACCTTCGTCATCACTGATTTGTAGGACTGGTGCTGGACCACGTGTTGGAACAACGAACATTTTATAGACTTTTCCGTCTATAACATATGTAACTAAGTATGTATTTTTCTTAACTTTTTTGACGGTGTTATTGAGATATTGTAGAAATGATATGTAGTACGCTTGGAATATAAGATACATACTTGAACATGTTATTGCTAGTTTACTTTCGTATCTTTTGGATACCATAGCGTTTAGTGTTTTCCATTTATTGTATTTAAGTATCATACTGTTTTGTATGATAATATGTGTTTCGTTATATAGAAATAGTATTATAAATGTATTCCATATTAAAATACCCAATATATTTGAAGTCATTTAATTATAGTAATAGTTTTAAAGTTTTAAACAAATATTGTTGTAAATAAATGAGTCTCAAGAAAAATTATTCAGTTACACTGGTACCTGATAGGGAGGTAGAAGAATTTTGTACCTCGTCATGTAATTGTGAGATATGTAGAAATATACATATTGCTCAGATAGAATGGGATAGTTTTAAACCTAAAACAAGATTACAACATAGAATGAAAGATGTTGTGGCTAGGATAGAAAACAATATTGCCTCTGGAAAATATGGAGAAATTACTGATATTCCAGAAAATATAATAGGTTAATGTAGGTATAATTTTTATATTATTAATATAAAAATCTATTCATTCTTGGTTTCTTTTACGATAGTTAGGATAGTTTCGGTTATTTTTAGGTGTGATTCAAGTAGTTTATTTATAGCAGCCCAACGTATATCTTCTTCCGATTCGGATTCGGAGTCCTCATCTTCTTCTGAGAATTCTTCTTCAGAAGACTCTTCTTCCTCTTCTTGTTCAAACAAGGTTTCTTCTCGTTTTGTTCTTTTATTTGGTTGTTTTCTGATGTTTGAAGACATTTGAGCCATGGTAGTCTTAAAAACTTTTGAAAAATCAACTGTCTTAGGAGTTCCACTTTCTTCATTGTTTTTTTGGGATTGTTCTTCATCAAGTTCTTCAGGTCTGTTAATTGCTGGTTTTTTCTCGGAAATTGTAGTCATTTTAATATAACAACTTCAGTTCTTTAAATTAGTCTAAAACGTTGTTAAATACTATACAAATGCCAAATAATTATTTGTATTATCAGTTAAGGAGAGTTAGGGCTCAAAGGAATTTGTTGAAGAGTAAGTTGGATGCTATACAAGAAGATAAGGATAAAATATCGGAAGAACATATGGAAACTATTAAGTCGCATATATATCATAATACGATTTTACATGTGGGATGTTATTTTTCTGGGATTATATTTATATTGCTATTCAACAAAATTACTAATAAATGTTAGGGGACGATGATGTTGAACGATATATGTTCACATTTTTAAATGTTCGGGAAAAAGTTAGGTTATCTTTGGTGGTCAAGAGTATTAAACCTAATGTATCTGGAGATATTATTAAGTTATTTCACATGTTTAGACTATGGAAATTTAATAGTTATGCGCGTCAAAGGATAAATTCTTGGTCCCGTAAGAATTATCATCCGGATGAGAGAGTTATATTTTAATTTATAATAAATTAAAATGGTATTTACATGTTCTTAACAAGTGTTCCAGATGGATTTGCTTGTGTGTAGATTCTGTCGCATTGTATGTCGGTTTCGTATCCGTTACAATGATAGGGTTCTGGGTTTTTTGTTATTGGTTGGTTAAATCCGTGTGGTCTTGTTCTTTGTAGAATTACTGGGGTGACGAAAGATGGAGTTGGTGATACTATAGGGCATGTTTTAGCCTCGGCACCATAGAATAATACATTAGAGTAATAACAGTTTGTTCCGAGCGTATCCATTTATTAGAGATAGAGAAAGAAAAATAATCATAAATTAAACTGTTTAATATTTTCACTTGATATAAATTTCTTGAGTGTTTTGTATGAATCTACTGGACAACCAAGTTCTTTTAACTTTAGAATCAGTCCTAAAGTCATAATGTTTAAATTTGGTGTGGAAGTCCCTAATTTCTTGATAAGACTGCTATCTATTATCTTACTCATACCGAAGTCAATAATGTATATTTTACCATCTTTAATCATGTAATTAAGTATGTTTGAATCAGCATGGAATACGCCTATTTCATCTAATTTTTTAAATATTTTGATGATTTGTTTTTGGTATGTTTGTTTCAGATTCCCTTTCTCTTTTTTCATAATATCTATAAGGTGGTAGTCCATTTTTGTCATTACAATGGTCTTTGAAACAAGGTCTCTATCTATAACTCGGGGGGATATTCCTGCATCACCGGCTATTTTTTGTAGTTTAGCTTCTTGTTTTAGGGTTGTTGATGATTTATGTTTGCGGAATGTTTTCATTGCGTATTCATTACCGTCTGGGGTAGAAACAAGATATGTTGTTCCCTCCTTACCTTTTTCACCTATCTGTTTAATAATCTTGTATTTATTTTTTGTTTGTTCTTGATAATCTTCATATTCTTTGAAACATATTGTCATTTTGTTGATAAGTTCTTGTTTAGACCTTGTGGGAGGGATGTCCATTTCTTGTGCTAATTGTTTAAGTGTGGGAAAAGGTATATTAAATAGTTTGTTAAAATCCATTTTAAGGTTAAGGATGATTTTCTTAGACTATTTAGTATGCTGTGAGTGGGAAGTTTGTGATTTTGACTGGGGCAGGTTGTATTGGTATTTGTATGTTGTCTTGTGCGCATTTGTTGAACATTACGTTGAGTAGGACGTATGGTAATGTGAAGGTGATTGCTAAGACGATGTGGACGATTCTTTCTGGTCCTGGTCGAGTGCATTTGAGTGCTATACTAATGGCATAAAATAACACAATTATTTCTAATACTAGGAATATGGTAGCTAGAACTAAACTGAATGATAGGAATGAAGCCGAAGCTCCCGCTGCGATTACTTCGCTGGAATCATATGGTTCTGTTTTTGCTTTTTGGTATTTGTAGAATTCTTTTTGAAAATTAAATAACGAGCATAACATTTTTATTCTATAGAGAATAAAAAATAATTAGTTTATTTTACTGTTTATCCTGAGAAGATGATGATTTGGCATCTTTTCTTGCTTCTCTGGCAGCAAATTGTGCTGACTTATCAGTCTTTTTAGGTTTTTTGTACTCTACCTCTTCCAGACAAGCTATAGAACAATAGTTTGCTGGGTTAAACGTTCCTCTGGGTTCTTCTCTAATAGTTCTTATCTGTTCTCTACATCTTTTATTACACACTTCACAAATTGGAGTGGTTCCATCATCATTGTATGATGATATTGAACTGTTTTTATCCCCGGTTGATATACTACTATTATCAGAAGTTGCCATTGAACTGTTTTTATCCCCGGTTGATATACTATTATCATCAGAAGTTGACATTGAACTGTTTTTATCACCGGTTGATATACTACTATTATCACTCTCATTGTCATTGTCATCATTGAACTCAGATTTCTTACCAAAAATCTCATTATCTAAGTCTGTTGTAGATAGACTGCTTACAGATGAGGCATCACTTAAGTTGTCATCATCATCCACAATAGAAGTACATTTTGCTGGAACATTCTCGTCATCAGAATCCCCCCATGTTAATGTTTCTACTTGACATTTTCTGATATTTTCCATCATAATTGATACAAGACCTGGGGCAAGTTCTTGTTCTTCGGGAATTTTATTTTCTACAGGTTTCTCTATTTTTTCTATGGTTCTTTCTTCATAGCCATCTTCTCCAGGCGCCTCGCCATAAATGTCGAAGAATCTTTCTATGAACTCTTGTCTTATAGTATTACCAGTTTCTGGATTTAATACATCTTCAAAACTATCTGCGTTATTAATCTGACTTAGTAAATCATCAATAAGCAAACAATATGTTTTCCCATCTTCTTCGTAGTAGACTACTTGATAATCAGGTGCATCTTTGATATTATCTTTATTATGACATTTACCCTTGATATTACCTATAGTTATTTTATCACTAATATTTGAGTATAGTGTTTCTACTAAGCGTTTGTTAGATGGAAACATAATGTTGTAATATTTTATGGCTAAATTTTCTGAAACCTTTTCTGATAATTTAGACATGAGTCTGTAATTTTTATCTACAAAGTCTTGATTATTATTTTCTAATGCTTCAGGGTATTTTTCAATGGGAAACAAAGATACTAGTATCTCTGGAAGGTAATATTCTCTAATGATTCTTTCCTTGAAGATGATTGCGTTAGGTTCTTCTAAATATAGTATAGTATTTGCTAACATATCAATAAATTCCTGAGAAGTTGTTGTTTGTTCTTTGATAGTGTCTATGGCTTTTTGTATGTAAGAACTATTCATACTATAATCATATATCTCAGGTGCTATTTGTTGAAGGGATATGGATAATCTTTCTTTACCAAATTTTAGTAAATCAGGATTTACTGGTTCTTTTAGTAAATTATTAATTTTTTCTTTTGAATTTGCTTTTTGTTCCTTTGAATACTCCTTTTGTTTGTTAAACATCTCTTCATCTTGAACCATAAAACCTTTATTAGTTTTGTATCCTATTTTAAATCTTACAGGTTCTGTAGAGTTCTTCCACGCTGTAAATACGTCTCCATCTTGTTCTTGGCGATTTTTGAATGTATTACACATGATTTGGTAAAAACCTATTGATACTTTGCTCCAAGTTTCTCCGTTATGTTCGTATGTTTCTTTGGTTTGTCCTCCTTGTGAGATATAAGAGTTGATGTTTGTAGAGTCGTCGGCTGGGGTAATAAATATACCTTCAACACTCGCATTTAACCATGGAGCGGAGTTAAGTTCGTTTACGCAGTTTTGGTCTATAAAAGTGTATGTTGTGACAACTTTTCTTCTTGTTTGTTCAGGAATATCTTTAATTTCATCACCATCTAACATCTTAACATTACCTATTTTTTCTATATTATCAGCTAATATATTGATTTTTTAGTTCCATCCGCAAAACGAATATTATAAGTTCCATTTCTGTTATTGCTTATAATTTTTCCAGATGAATATATACCTTTCCCTGCAGCTCTGGCTTTGATGTTATCACCTATTTTAAACTGTTTTTCTCTTGGTTGTTCAAGTTTTCTGATACCGCCAGCTTCTTCCAATAAGGCATCAATTTCATCCTTGTCTTTTCCAGAACGTTCGGCACCGTACTCATCACCAATGACATAATTAGCTTCTTCCATGATTGGTTTACCCTCTTGGTTTCCATAGAGTTTTTCGTTAAGTTTTCTGAGACGTTCTCTTTCAATGTCACCAGCAGTTAGGTCTTCGTCTTTTCTTCTAATAGCTTCAATTATACTGGACTTTAAACGATAGGAGTTCCAGAATTCGGTAAGCATATCGTTCTCCTGGTCTATGAAACTATTAATAAAATCCACGTAAAAGTTTGAAGGTAGAATATCAAAGATTTCTTTTAATATTGTGGACCTGCCCCATGGAGCTTTGGGGTCAATGGAGAAATTATAGATAGATTGACTGATATCTTCTGGATCGGTCGTGGTGTCAAGCAATTCCTTAAAGAAAGATCTAATATTTTTTTCCTCTTGAATTTTTCTTCTAACTTGTCTGGGGTCAGTGATTTGTTTGGGTCCTTTCTTTTTAGTTTTGGTTTCTTGGTCTTTCTTAGCATCTTTTTGTGCTTTTTTAAGTTTATCCATTAAGGTCTTTTGCTTTGGAGGCATATTACTTTATTTAAGTGTAAGTTAATTTTATATATCAAAATTGAAAATGACTTTTTTGATATAACTGAAAAAAGTTCTAAATGTCTTTTTCTACTATTTGCCCAGATATTATTCTGGTTATTCGTGAATTTATCTATTCTAATCAGAGCTTGATAAATCTAAGAACTACTTCTAAATACTTTAAACTCTTTGGAGATAGATATGGTAATATTAAACGTATGAAATATAATATTAACACTAATTTTTTCTCTTTCCTGACGTTATATGATAAACCTGAGTTTTTGGATAGTTTAGAAATAGAAAATGTTCAGTGTCCCTTTAATTTTATTCCGGCCAACAAGGTTTGGCCCAAAGAAATATCTTTTAGTTATTGTATTTTAGGTGCCAAAAGACTTTCGCCCCCAGTATCAAAAACCGAAAGTTTTACTTATATTGGTAATTTTTGCCGTAATCCATGGATAAGTAATATATTACGTATAGATTGGATTAAACTTCCTTACCTTAAAAAATTGATAGTCAGAGCGAGAAAAATGGATTTTGAAGGATTACAAAATTGTAAGAACCTACAGAAAATTATAATAGAACTAGACGAAGAGCAAGTTCTTCCAGAATGGATTGCTACACTCCCTGACCTACAAGAACTAATTACAAATTGTAAAACCCTAAGAAACTTACATTTTATATCAGAACAATTAACTGTATGTTTGTTATCTACAAAACATCAACTTACCACAATGAGTCGTAAATTACCTGAAAGACACCTATTAGATAATAGTAATATAAATATCAGTGTTTTTATGTAGAGTATTTAGTACCAAAGTATGTAGCAGCAAAATATACAAAGGCTCCCCATAATATATCTATAAAAGCTAAGTTAATGTTCCAATCTTTCAGAACTGCTCCAGCAGTAAAATCATATACACCGTAAAGAACAAGACCGAATATAGCACCATATTTTATACTATTCTTTAATAAATCATCGTTTTTGTCTACATTTGGTAGAACAAATCTTGTTAATCCTACTACCATTAGAGTATAAGCGAGTAAAACAAGAACAGGTCTGACTGTCATCTCACTTCCTTGAATACCACGAATTTGTGTTTTGTATTGACCACCCATATATACACCTAACCAAAGAAAATCTAAGACTAATAGAATAATACTTGCAAGTATGTATTTGTTCATTTATTTATAACTAGAAACTTTAATTATTACTTAATAGTAATAATTACACAGCGATAGCTTCCATAGCTTCATCCTTATCATCCTCCTTATTATCATCGTTATTTAGTCTTTGTCGTCTGGGACGTTGTTGATTTTGATCTTCGTACAACCACATATAAAATGTCTTTTCTAAGTAATGTCTATAATAACTAAGGGTTTTTTGGTCATTGGCAAATTCTTGTTCATAGTGGTAAACTAAATCTTGCGCAAGATGTTTCATATTATATGGTGTTTTATTAAGTTTCCAACATACAGAACAATTACCAATATCACTCACATTATTTAGAATATCTTGTTCCTTACGACTATTTTTCCTGGTAAAATAGAAATGTTTACACTTGGGATGATAAGCCATAACATTACTAATTCGTAGCTTTTTGTATAGGTAGTCTTGTTTATCTTGTAGTTCTTTCTGGGAGAATGGTCTCGTAGGTTCACTATATTGACTTTCTAGTATTGATGACATTTATATCAAAAAAATTTGCTTTTAAACCTACAACAACCATAAAAATCAATTTATAAGATTACGGGAATATATATAAATGTCATTATACCTACTTTTTTCAACAATTTTCAACTTGTTTACATGTTCTTTACCAATTTGTCTATACGCTGATTGGATCCAACTTCAATTTACCAACAACAATCCACATAATATGAACGCACATAATTTTATGATGAATTATATGTATGTGTCATCTAATGATAGAACAGAAAACACATGGATTCTTGATTTCAACAAGTTTGCTGGAATGAATCACACAGAATTTTCTAAGTATAACGGATATACTCCAAAGTATTACCCCAAGCCAACAAAAAAGTTGGCTTTAACCAAATACCCAGATAGTTGGGATTGGCGAGCAAAGGGAATTGTTGGTCCTATCAAAGACCAACAACAATGTGGCTCATGCTGGGCATTTAGTGCTATTGGTGCTCTTGAGAGTCAAATCATTAAGGCTACGGGACAAAATATTACTCTATCTGAACAAGATATGGTAGATTGTGTTAAGAATGTTGAGTCTCCTGATGGTTCAAGCACATGTTGTTATGGATGTTCTGGAGGTGAGATGTATTCTGTTTATCAATATCTTGAAAAGAATCAAGGTGGTAAGGATGATACTACAGTTCAATATCCATATACTGCTACTGACCAAGATTGCTTAAGCGTCCCAAGCGATATTTCTCTACAACTTAAGACTTATGGTGTAGTATCTCAAAATGAAAACGATATGGCGTCAGCCCTATATACCTTCGGCCCTCTATCTGTTGGTGTAGATGCTAATATGGATTGGCAACTATATCAACGTGGTATCTATAATCCTACAGAAGAACAGTGTAGTTCATCACTTTACGAACAAGACCATGGTGTTGTCGTAGTTGGATATGGCACTGATAATGGTCTTGATTATTGGATTATTCGTAATAGTTGGGGAAAAGATTGGGGTGAGGGTGGTTATATGCGACTAGCACGTGGTTCAAACGCTTGTGGAGTTGCTAATTCTGCTATTTACCCAATTCTTAAGACTACTACTGAGAATATTTGGACTGAAAACCAATGTCTCAATTCACATCCTGAATGTCCTTCAGAAGTTTGCTACACTGACTGCCCATGTGCTTGTTTCGTTGCATCTTCGTCCTCGCCATGTCTATGTTCGGCAGCTACTTGCTCTTGCTAAATACTCATAATTATAATTTTATCATAAAATTATAATATTTTACTTGAAAGTTATAATAGTTTGAAAAGTCTCCAGGGCTCCTACAATGGTACCAATGTCCTGATAACTATTAGTAATAGTTTCATCCTCGTGTAATAACGTTACTGATATAGAATACTTATCGCAATCGTATATACTATTTCCAGGTAAAACCTCAGTTCGTTTTAATAAAACATTCAATGGTTCATACATCCTTGGTTCATAAGAATGAGGAGGTATATCATGATTGTCTGGCATAGTTCTTGTTTGAAATGATACCCAAAACATATTATCCAGTTGTTTCTGTGTTCCCGGGGGATTCATATCTTTTTCTACAAAAACAACTATATAACGACATTCATTTGAAAGTAAGCAATACAGCTTTGCCATATAAACACTAAAAGTTTCTACATCTTTAATTTTGTATAATACAGGATGGTTAAAGTATTCAACCATGTGTTTATAGATTGATTCTTTCTCAGGCTCAAAATCCACTAATAACTGACCATAATTTGCCATTTTTATTCATAATTAATTATTTTTTTAAACTATACAATAAATATGAGTGTCAATAAATACATTAGAGAAAGCAAATTTTTTAATACTGGTCCTCTTAGAAAAGATATGCCTGTTCTTAGAGTTGAACAAAATCTTCCTGCTTTACAGATAAGCAATGTATGCGATTCTAACTACCTATTATACCCAGCAAGAGTAGTTCCTCTACCAAATTACGGAGGATTA
>MDTC01258011.1_pt1 | contig 16217 bp, 30 predicted proteins | sample 811181 | NCBI WGS metagenome assembly MDTC01 (sample SAMN05326644, study PRJNA326480) | marine metagenome | isolation source: seawater | place: Pacific Ocean: North | collected 2011
TATATATTCACTTCCATCAAAATATAACTGTATGGTTTTATATGCACCAGTCAAACTAACAGAACTATTGCCATTTATATTTTGTCCCGCTTGGGAAGTAATTACTAATGCTTGTGTGCTTTGGAAAGTTCCATCAGTAATTAAAATAAGTGTTCTATCAGTTGGAAAACTACTATTAATTTTAACTTCAATATTACCCGCAACTGTATTTGTAACACCAAATTTAATCGCATTCGTTGGAGTTCCCGCAGTGAAAAATTCTGTTCCAGTATCTTGAACAACATCAGTTACAGTTAACGAAGTAGTTTGTATATCACTATCATCTACTTGTAGTAGGTTACCCGTACTACCCGCTACTAGAAATTTATATCCACCAGTTGCGGGGAAGTTAGCCCCACCATATAATCTTGCTCTTAATTGTCCAGTATTAAAAACTTCAAAACCATTTTGTCTACTACCACTGCTTGTACCACAACCTACTATAAATTTAGTATTGCTATTTGAAATATTAAATCTTCCAACTACAACTTGGTTATTACCATTTACTTGAAGGTTTGAGCCAAGAGCCATACCCGCAGAACCACCGCTTAAAATTTCATTATCAAATCCACCTAATATTGCACCATTAGTTGCAACTACATCAATAGAATTACTTTTACCTCCTATAATAACACCACTTCTACCTTGTGAAGTGTTTCCTATACCACCAATAACCGCAGAATATTTTCCACTAGCAGTAATTATATTTCCTTCTCCAGAATCTGCATCATCATAAGTTCCGATAGCAATACCATAATTATTTGCTCTTGCACCAGTACCAGAGCCATTACTTCTTGTTGCTAATACAATTGAATTTTGGACTGAACCAGTATTTTGATTTGCGTTACTACCTATCGCTATATTATCTCCCGCAGAAGTATTATTTTGAAAAGCCAATGTTCCGAGAACTATATCATTATCAAGTTGACCCGCTACATTAATACACGCCCTTTCACCGATAATAATACTTTCTCTTATTCTTGACATAGATGCAGTTAGCAAGGCATTATCTCCTATTATTACATTTTTAAAGAAATCGTTAACTGTGCTTCCTATGTTATTAGCGTTTTGTCCAATTTCACATCCAATAAGAACATTTCTATCAGAGTTTTGCTGAAGTGGAAGTAAGAGTGAACCTATCGAAATATTATGCGTACCAGTAGTCAATTGGGGTAAACTTTCAAAACCTAACCCAATATTATTAAAAGGTGTATTATTGTCTAAAACTCCAAAACAGTGTTTACCAATTGCTATATTATTTCTACCAATAGTAAGACTATCCATTGCATTTGCACCAATACCAATATTGTTTGTACCAGTTGTTAAATTTAATAGTGATGATTCACCAACCGCAACATTTTCTCCACCATTACTTGCTACTCCACCAAAAAATAGTCCTTGTACAAAATTAGATAACGCATCAATTCCTATTCCTATATTGTTTTGAGGGGAAGAACTTACAACACTCGAACCAACATTATCTCCAATGTAAATTGAACGTAATGTTCCAGATTGTTTTAATGTTCCATTTATATTTACAATACCCGTACCCGCACCAATATAAGGTGTAGTTTGACTTATAACTGAATTTCCTATAATACCAGATGCACCATTCGTAAAAAGTGAAATAGTATTAGTTGTTCCCGTACCAGAAACATTACCAGTGCCTAGAAATAGTTTTTCTGTATTTCCATAAATATCTTTTACAGTAAAAGTACCAGTAGAATTATCTTTATAGACCGCTAGAGAGTTACCATCGGGAGATGTAATATTGTTTGATTTTGAAACAGTAACTGCCATATTTAAAATATTAAAAAGTTATTAAAAAATTTTATCCCAAAACTTCAATAGAAGTGTCCAAATAACACCAACTACTGTTGTTCCTCCAACAAATTTGGCTTTTAAGTTTTTATCACTCTCAATATATTTTCTATGCTCATTTGATTGTTCGACTAAACCCTTTTGACCATATTCTTTATTACCAATAACAGTTTGTTTCAAAAGTTTTAAATCTACATCAATTTCACTTAACTTATCTTTAATCCACCCTAAATCTTCGTGGATAACAGTGTTTGCACTTTTTCTTTGAGCCATATCTAAATTCCTAATCGTTCAAATTGTTTTTTTAAAGTTAGTATCTCCTTATGTTCATTGTGTTTATAAACTGCAATTCCTAATTTTTCATCTTTTTTGAAAATAAACATATTCATATCTTCACTTGGTGTTTCATATTTTTTTGCATACATATCAACACTTTTCCTTAAAAAGGGTGATGCTAACATTTCGAAGCCCAGAAAATCAACCCTTACATCCATTATATCTTTAAAAGATACATTTTCAGTCGGTTTCCAACTATTACACATAGTGTAATTTACCTTTTCTTCTCCATCTGCTTTAACGAGAATTTGAGTTTGTTCTTCTTCAACTTCGTAAATACGACTATATTTTCCTATACCCGTATTCATTATTTTTTGTGTTTTTTCGTAAATCATATTCTTGTATTTATTTTATCTAACCATTGGTTTTCTAGCACCAATAACTGTGTTTCTATTATTAACTACTTGATTGAGTTCTCTAATCATTTGATTTTTTCTTGCCATACATCTATTGAAATAAAAACTTCTTGTAATTTTTACTGTTCTACCAGTAGAATTATTTGTTTTAGAAAGTAAACCATAAAGACTAGGGTCTGCAATCACTGAAGGGTCATCTTTTGAATATGCTCTATAAGTTTCATTATTTAAAATAAATGTTGGTTTACACATATTCGGAAGATTACTATACCATCTATCAAAAATAGGATTAGGCACAATTGATTTTTCAATCTCGTTTGAATTTGTGGTGTCTACTGAATTAATTGTTTCACTAGCGAGAGTAGTATCCACTGGTATAGATTCAGTAGGTGGTGATGAAACAACTGAACTACTACTAGGTGTAGTATTAACATCATTATTTATAGTATCCACTGTAACATTAGGTGTAGGTTTTGGTGGAAGTATAGGCGGAGATGAAACATCCGCATTAATTGTCCCTATTGTAACATTAGGGGTTGGATTTTGCACTGGAACGTCAATAATAGGTGTTGTAGTTATAACTTCATTTACAGTATCATTTGGTAAATTTTTAACGCTTCCACTTTCTGGTTCTTGAACATCCTTAACTGGTTTTTTTGGAACGGGTTCTGCATCTTCTAAATTTAATTCACTTTGTGATGTTTTTGAAACACTGCTTTTATAGAGTAAATAAAGAATAATTACTGCTAATCCTACTCCAAAATATATTTTTCCATTTTTCATATTACAAATTTAAATTTTATTTTTTAAAATAAATTATGTTTTTATGCCTAAATTTTCTAAAAATGCGTTAATTTGATTTAGTGGCTTAGATATTCCGATATCATCCCCTACGTTTTTAGAAATTACAACATCTGGAACATTTAAAATTACTTTTTTCTTAATTTTAGAATATTCGACATTCATATTTCCAGTTATATCTACAACAAAGGGCTTACCAAGTAAAATATTTAATCCTAAATCATCTAATTGTCTTTCAAAACCTTTAAAATCAACATCAACTACTGTCGGTACTTCAAACCAACTATCTGCATCAACTTCAAAAGGTATAGTAGATTTAGCAGTTCCTACTTCAACTCCTTCATAATAAATTTTTAAATCATAGTCTTTTACTAAAAGATTAAAATTAGATTTATTTAATATCTCTAAGTTAAGTTTCAACTTAGCATCTTTTTTACTTATATTTAGGATGTTGAAACCCTTAACTTTAAATTGAAAATCTAAAGCCAACTGTAATTGTTTATTGAAATAGTTATACACCGCATAACCAATTCCACCAATACCTAATACAAATAAAAGTTTTCTCATTATTTAATCAATGAATATAACACAAGTCCTACCGCACCAAAAACTAAATAAGAATTAGGAATAGATTTAATTAATCTATCTCTATCATCTAATTTTTGTCCTTGTTCTTTGATAGTTTCGATACCCTCTTTTGCTTCATCTACTACAAAACGACCAGTACCCTTAACAACATCGAAAATGTCGTAAGCACCTTCTTTTACAGTATCTAAAACATCTGTACCTATTTGTTTTACATTTTCTACTTCAGTGTAGGTTGTAACATTCCCGCCATCAGCATTGGAACAACCACAAGCATTTATAAATTTATCACTCATTTTTTTGAATATTTAATTATTACTATTACTGTTAATAAAACTAAAAGCCCACCACCAAAAATTGCTATTTGTTTTGGTAAAGTTTGTTTTTTGTTCTCATCTTCCAGTTTCACAATTGTGTCTTTTTGCTCATCTAGTACCTCATTTAATTTTTCTTTCCAATTAGGTGGTAGTTGTCCATAATATAAATCATCATTACCCGCACTAATATTTTTCCAATTTGGTTTTGTAAACCCTATATCTTCAATAGTATAACTCATAATTTTCTCAAAATTAATACAGTGCCTACTATTAAAACTGCACCGCCAACTGCAATAATTAAAGTTCTCTGTTCTGATACATTTTGTTCTGTCCTTTGTGCTACCTCATCGGCTTCTTGCATTATTCTAATCTTATCTTGATTAGCGGTATTAGTATCAATTATTTTTTCGCATAGTTGCCTTCTGTAAACTTCATTATATTCGTTATATAAATTTGTGTATACTTTTTTATATCTCTCATCAACTCTATATCCATCACTTCTAGCACTATCTCTTACTTTTCCATCTCTTAGCAATCTAAGTGTTTCTACATCTGCACCTAATTTTTTACATCTTGATAATCTTACAGAACTACTTAATTTTGACCAAGATTCAAAGTCATATTCTTGTTTAGGAAAGGTTTTTCTAGCATTATTAAACGCTTTATTATACCTATCCCTCTCACATCTACTTTTACCTTTTAAACAAATTCCCATCTACTTTACAAATACTGCTAAACCAATCAATAAAACTATACCACCACCTATTAAAGCAATTGCTCTTTTTTTATTTACTTCTCCTAAAATTCTATCTTCATCTTCTTCAAATCTATCTCCAATAGTATCTAATGTTCCATAAACACTTTCATCTGCTAATTTTCTCTCACAAAATAATTCAGCAAATAAAACTTCTTTATCCGTAAGCAAGTCATCTACTTTATTAACATTACCATACATTTTTTTACTCTGCACATCTGCATAATCACTTCTCAACCTACTAATTTGCGCATCTAATGTTTGACAATTAGTACTGGGAGGGAAAATATTTTCATTAAAATATGGTTTACTCATTATATAATAATATTTCCAAATGTTTGTTCACCATTAAAATTTTGCCAAACTTCACTGGCTTCTTGTTCAACACTACTTCTATCCCATCCTTTTGCTTCAGCATTTTCTAATACTTTCTGCCAATCTGATTGATTGATATAGCACACTTCTACATATTGAAATGCACAAGTAAAATTCCAACTTGTAAAAGGTAATCCTCCAAAGGGTTGGATTGCATCATAAGTTTTTTGTCCAAATTTACCATCGACTACTAAACTTGCACCCAATTTATTTAATGCAGATTGGAAAAGCCAAACATTGTAACCATATTTACCCGCCCTTAAAGGAAAACTATCATTTGATGCTTTTGCACCTTGTGAACTTTCTTGGGTATTTGTATTTACATTAGAACTATCTACTTCCGTTGTAGTAACTACGTCTGGTCTGGGATTTACCTCTGCTTCTCTTTTATTTCGATATGCCTTGATAAGTTTAAAACCAAAAAATCCTAAAGTTAGTGCTACTACACTTCCGCCAATTATATATAAAGTTTTTCTCGTATTCATATGATTAATTAATAAATATTACATTTGGCTTGTAAGAAATAATAGTACCAATTTGATTTAACCAATATTTACTCAATTCACCTTTTAAATCTTCTTTTAAATCTCTCTTATATTTAGCATTGTAAAAACTAATTACTTGTGCTACTTCATATTTACTGCTTAATTCTCTAAACAAAGAGATAATTTTACTTTCACTTGTGCCAACCCCTTGAATTGCATCTCTAAATCCTTCTGCGTATTCTTTTACTGCTGATTGTTGTAATTGAACAAATGGTTTAGTTTGGCTATCAAATTGTTCTTTAAAAGCGTTAGAATTAAAAACATTAGCATCTTCAAATGAAAGACTTCCCCCACCTATTCTTTTTAATATTTCTTCATAAAGAATACTTTTACTCCATTTATTATATATAATATAACTAATGGTTAAAAATCCAATTCCACTAAACAAAATAATTTTATCTTTTCTATTCATCTATGAAGGTTTTTTTGCACCGCCTTTTGCAGAAGCAAATGCTTTTGCTACATCTACTGCTTCTCCTCTTGTTTTTCTATTAAATGCTACTTGAACTACTAAGCCCCCAACACTAATCGCTACTACAACTGCTAATCCAATTCCTAAATATTTACCAACAGTAAAAATATCTCCGAAATAATCTCCAACACCGCCAAAGAAATCTCCAGTATCTCCGATTACACCACCAGAAATTTTAATTCCGTTTTTTTCTAAATACTTTCTAAGTTTAGAAGTATTTGCTGAAGAACTACCTCCTCTTTGTGCATCCCAATTAGCAACATACAAGGCATTGGCTTTTTTTCTACCAAAAACTTTTTTTAAGTTTTCGTGCCAAAGTATCCAAGCGTTATCACTACTGGTGAAAGATGGAATATTTCTTATTTCATTTTTTACTATTGACATATTTAATACATTACAAATTTTCTTTTTTCAAAATCTTGTATAAACTGATGAATTACATCATATCTCTTTTTATTTTGTGGAGTAGGTGAGTTTTCAAATACTTGTAAAAACGCTTCGTATCCTTCAATTCTAGGATAACCTAAACCTAAATAAATTAACAATCCATTTAAATCTGCTTCAGTTTCATCATCTATATTTTCATTCAAATAAAAATGTGCAAATTCGTGCAATAAAATTGCCATTCTCATTGGAACAGTATAATCATCAAAATATCTTTTGGATACTTGAATTCTACCATTACTTTTACTTATTCTAGCGGGTGTTTTTAACTCTTTCCCGCTTTGTCCCACAATTGTAGGTAAGTATTCTATCTTATAGTTACAAGCCATACTAACATAATTTTGTGGCTCTAAATATGAAGCATTAAAAGAAAATTTTTGTGCAAAGTCAACAAAACTCATTACACTATAACTTTTTATATCTACTTCATCCATTCTTTTTTCTAATCCGAATTTTCGGATATTCAAAATTTTAATTGTGTTGTCATTTCTACCCGTTTGGTCGTCATAAACACTAACAATTAAGGTTTTAGGTGTTAATGGTAGTCTAGCATAAAATTTAAAACTATGATTTATTGTTTTATACCTATTGGTAAAACAAGTCAAAGGTTTGTCTGCATCGACAATTTTTAAACGAACTTTAGTAGGTCTTGAACACTGAACACTTATTGCTAATGTCATTTGTTCATATCGACTATTAACTTTTAAATTCATTTTTTCTTTACATATATTTTGTATGCAATAGCACCAATTATTATAACACCCGATAAAATAAGAATAGTCTTATTTAATCCAAATATTGTTTTTTTATTGTCAGTAAAATTTGAAAATTCATTTTCATTTACACCAACTAATTCTTTTTGTAATTCCTCATCAATAGTATCTGAAACACCTTTTTGTGGAATTACTACACCTTTCGCTTTTTCACGATTTAACCATTGTGTAAAAGGTAAAGTGCTTCCGCTTTCTTTATACATTTGATTCGCACCCATATCAATAAATTACAAACCAAAAATTAAATTGTGTATTTTCTGTTTCTTGAACTATCATTTTCTAGTAACTAAATAAATTAAACCTATCACCACTACTAAACCAACAAGTTTTTTGACCTTGTTTCTCTTTTTGCTATTTTCTACTAATTTATTTTGATATTCTTCTTTACTTTTTTCACTTTTTTCAAGTCTTTTTGACTTCTCATCTCGTTTAGGTTTTAGAACTCTACTAGTGTCAAGTGCGATTCTAGTATCTTTCATATTTTTATTAACATTATTATTTCCCGTAAGATTACTGTAATTCCCTACTTGGAAAAAATCTGCGAATAAATCTTCATTTGGATTAGTTGTATTCATTTATCTTCTTTTTGAAATTAAAATTACAATACCAGTAACCACAACTAAACCAATAACTGAATATATTATTAGATTAGGGTTTCTGGATTTATTTGTTTCTGTGGGTTCTTGAATAGATTGTGTCATTGTATTATCGTTTGGAATATTACCTTGAATTTTTGTAATCGCATCATCAGAAATTATTAAATCTTCCTTCAGTAAATCTAATTTGGCTTGTTCTTCCTCTAACTCTGCTTCTCTTAAAAGAAGTTGGTCTAAAATAAAATTTTTAAACCCACTTGAACTTGTATTACCTCGGGATTGATATTCATTCCAATAATCATTAATTTGAAAATCTGTTAGTTTTAAATTCTTAGTTAAATCGTTATATATTTTTTGCCTTTCTCTATATTCACCATAATTTGCACCAATTTGTGAAGTTGCTTGTCTTATATTCAATCTTGGAATAAAAAAAGGTTTTCCACTAACATTAAAAAACTGTTCTTCAGTTTTATTAGTATTCCAAACTCCTACTGATGTTCCTATATTTTTACTCATTATTTTATATTTACTCCCGTTTCTTCAATTGCTTTGTCTAAATCCTCATCAAAGTTTTTATCACCCGCAACAGTAGATAAATTATACATATATGCAATAGCACCAACACCGACAACAATAATTGCGTAATAAATCAAATTACCTTTCATTTTATCTTGCCTTATAGATTACCATCCCAGTTTTAGTCTTGGCTTTTTTATATGTCTTTCCCTTATATTTAAAAGAACTAGCACCACTTTTTCGTGCTTTTTCTTTTGCTCTCATAAATGCGTTCATTTTTCCCATAATTTTTATTTTTAATTATTAATTTCTTCTACTTCTTTTTCTACGGATTTTCCGTTCCATAATTTTCTTTCTTTCACTATGTCCCAAATTATAACCCCAAAAATAGAAGCAATTACTCCAATTAAAAGGTTTTTGGTATCTATGGGATGTTTAAAGAATTTTTTCATTATTTCTTTCGTGTTTTATATAATATTATTGCAACTGCAATTATAGTAAATATCCCCGCACCAATGTAAACTTGGTTTCTTCTGGTTTTTTGTTCCTTTTCTATTTGAGTTTGATTATTTTGTTCTAATTCTTTTTGCTTTCTTTCTTCTTCTTTTCTTTTACCAAATAGTGTACTTATTCCTCTTGCTTCTCTATTTGCGATTCTTTGTTGCCTTAATTCTGTCATACCTTTTATTTTGAAAAGTTACCAATTAATATCGCAGATATCGTTCCTCCTATTAATAAACCAAAAAAGCCCGTAGTGTAAATGTTTTTATCTTTAAAATAACCAAACATTACTCCACCGACTAGACCAGTAAATGCACCTTGTACAGTGCCTTTAGTTTTATCTAGCAACCTTTTTTTTTGGTCGCCATTTATTAGTTTTTTATTGTTTTCTATAATATCAGTACCATTCATCACTTACTGTATTTATTTATGATGATAGTACCAAGACCGATAAATGCTAGAACTAAAAGATAATATTTAAAATCTGATGTTTTATATCTATTTTCTTTTTCTGCTTCGGCTTGTAATTCATCATCAAATGTAATATCTTCAAACAAATTTTATTTTTTTCTTGTTGCAAAATAAATAGTTGTACCAATTGCACCTAATAAAACTACACCTAAAACTATATAAAGAACAGTATTTGAACCACCATTGCCTCTAAAATCTCCAAGTTTTTGATTTGCTTGGGCTTGTGTTAACTTATTGGCTTCTACTAGGGCTTGTAATCTAAGTCTTTCTAATTCAATTTCACCATTTCTTTCTGCTTGGGCTTGTTTATTTGTTTGATTAGTAGTAAAAAGAGTAAAACCTTTATCAAATATACTTTTAAAATTCTCTGAACGTAAAAAGTTTCCTACTTTAGTTCCACCTTCTTTTGAACCAAAAATGCTTTGTAGAAAATTTGGTTTTGTTGCATCACCAGTTTGATTAACAAATCTTTCCTCTTTTAAATTTGTACCACTTTGAGTAGACATAGGTGTGAAACCCCCGCTTTGAGTATTCATTACTTCAAAACCACTTGCATTTGCAAAATCACTGTCATTCAAATTTGTTCCAAATTGTGAACTTAACGGGTCAAACTCACCACTTCCACCTTGTGTGGATAATGGGTCAAAACCACTAGCACTTGCTTCAGTATGTCCCATATTAGCAAATTTGTCTTGATTAAGGTTTGCACCAAATTGAGAACTTAACGGGTCAAACTCACCACTTCCCCCTTGCGTACTCATTGGATTGAAACCATCCGCACTTGCTTCCATATGTCCCATATTAGCAAATTGACTTTCCATAGGAGAAAATCCTCCGCTTTGGGTATCCATAGGTTCAAAACCACTAGCACTTGCTTCCATATGACCCATATTGGCAAATTTGTCTTGGTTAAGGTTTGCACCAAATTGTGAACTTAACGGGTCAAACTCACCCTTTCCTCCTTGTGTACTCATAGGATTAAATCCACTTGCACTTGCTTTTGGTTGATATTTTGTATCTGCCCAACTTGAAAAAGCACTTCTAAATTTTTCACTTTGAAATGCTTGAAATAATGCTTTTAAAATAACTGGATTACTTGCATTTGCTGATGCTCGTATACCTTGACTATTAAGAAAACGTACTACTCCCGCTTTATCATCGTGAACTATTTGTGCTACTAATTTTCCGAAATTTTCACTTGCTATTGACATTATTTATCGTTTTTAAAAATTATAGCAACTGCTAATACTAAAGCAGATGCGAATATTATTGTATTTGTATTTGTGGCTAAAGTTTTTGCATCACTTTCTTGCTTTCCATTAGCGTGTAAGTACGCTTCTAAAGGTGCAAATGATGATACATTTGATTTACATCCACAATCACTTTTTTTACTTTTTTTCTTCACCCCAAAGTATTCTAGTATTATATCTTTATCGGGATGTAATTCCATAATTGATTTGAGAGCATCTTCACCCTCATTATTGACCAAAACCTTTAAATTTCGGCTCATTTGTGTTGGATTTGTTATAGTGTACCCAAACGCTTCACATAAACTTTTTGCTTCACTTGGATTATTTTCCGCTATGTAATCATAAACTGTTGCCATATTTATTTTTTTTAAATTTAAAAAAGGGGTATGAATTAAGCCACACCCCCTTTTAAAAAAGTCATCGTGTAGCAATCTACACAAACATCAAATTACCCTTGCAATTTTATTGTTTGGGCTTTTACAATGCCTGGGTTTCCAAACGCTTCAGATACGGGTCTACCCGCTAAACCTCTTGCAAGGTTAATGTTATCAGAAGGATAGAAGTATAGTTTAATTGTTGCATTCGCTAAAACAGAAGAAATCTTAATTTTAGTAAATCCATCAATTCTATATCCATATCGCATTGCGATGATATTTGACTGTTGCTGATACGGGTCAATTGTAGGCACAAGTGTTTTTTGTGCTTCATTTCCGTTAGCATCTCTCGTGTTCACTGCTAAAGTTTCCAAAACTTGATTAGCGGTAGCCGACTGTAAATAAGTCAAACCAACACTATATGGGTTTTGCATAAACTGATAAAGCATTTCACGATAATTTACACCGCTAATACCACTTTTAATCGTGATAGAACCGATAACTAAATCACCACCCGCTGAGAAACCAGCGTTGTTGATAAACTCATAAGACCCAAGTACCGCAAAGTTGTTCACTGCTGAACCACTTGTTGAAACTACTTCGATAATATAAGGTTGTGATGTAGGTGCTGATACACCTCCACCATTTGCACTAAAAAAATCTCCACCGCCAAAGTTAGCATCATCTACGAAGCCACCACTAGCATTAGAAAAATTTTCATTAGCATTTGCTCTTGCATCTGCTAAGTATTTACGAATATTTGCCATTTTTCAAAATATTAAAAAGTTAAAAATTAAATTAATCTACAAGATTATTCAGCAGTCGGTTCAGAAACTGAACGTTGTGCTAACATCTCTTGTACTCGAAAAGCGACTAATACTCCCGCAGTTACTACTAGAACATTTCCTACAAGTGTTACAAGTTTTTTTGTATTCATATCAGAATGAATTAAAGGTTAAACATATTACTAAATGGCAATTACAGAATTGCGTAGAGCAAATATATTATTTTGAAGTATAATTTTTATTGTGGGACACAATATATCTTTACAAGAATAAAGTTGTAATTGTACACTAACTGCAATAATTTTTTACAATCCTATCTCTAACAAATTTCACTGCGGTTTGTTGTGTAAACTTTTTCTTACCTTTTAAATCTCTTTGATTGAGCATTGGGGATATTATTTTTCTATAATATTTTTCTATATAATCATCAATTGCTTTGTCTAATAATTTTTTATCAAAATCACCTAGAATTTTTTCTCTGTCTACATCAACAAATAAAAAAAACCTTTCGTTTCCGTTATAGTATTGAGTATTAATCATAATTTCTGCAATTTTTAAATACTCAAATTTATCTTCGAATTTTTTAATATGTCTATCTACACTATCAGTATTTTTATGAAAACGTACCCAATTTAAATTTTGCCATATTTTTGAAGTTACTCTACCAATCGATTGAAAGTGCATTATAATATCTGTATCAGTATGTCTATTTGTACAAATCGCACCAACTAGGTCATTTGGCAAATGGTCAGATATATATCTATTTATATCTTCAATTAATAACAGTCCACCCCTATAATCATTTAATATTTGAAATAGGCAAGATTGGATTTCTTTTAAGGTCATTCTCATACCATCATCGTTGAAAGGTCTAATTCTTCTTGCTTCTACTGTGGGATGAGCCGAAAATTTTATTACATCTCTTAACCTTAAACCTTTAATATCTGTGTACTCATCATTAACATCAAGTATTAATGCTTTTCTCGGTTTAGTTCCTTTGCTAGAATTACCCCGTACATAACTTCTAATCATCTGATTAGTTATATATGTTTTACCGCAACCTTTTTTCCCAACCGCAACTCCTAATTTTGGTTCTCTCATAACTTATTTATTTTTTCGGGGTCTACCTCTTTTTCTTTTTTTTGGTTTTTTTTCATCTTCTGGAGTTACATCTATGATACTAGGTGTATCAGTTTGCTTTGAGAGTTTATCTAATTCTCTAAGTATGTCTGGGTCGCCAAATGTAGGCATACCTTCTGTTTGTTGTGCATTCTCAAACTTTGGGGTATCAGTAGCACCGAGCATATCGCCTACCATACTTTGAGCAGTAAATTCTTCGGGTTCTTGAAAAACTTCTTCTTTTATTGGCTCGGGTTGTGGTGTAGAACTTTGTGTTGGTTCTGGAGATTGACTTGGTGAAGAAGGCGGTGTATTATTATTTTTAGGTGGTGTATAAGTTGATTGCTCTTTCCACATTTCCATCAATTTTTTATTTTGTTGGACTAATTGATAGACCATTGCACCTTTTGTAACAATATCACTACCAAAAGCAAAAAGTAAATATTGTTCATCGGTCATTGCAAGACCTTTTTTCTGAAAGACCCTAATCATCGGTGGTCTTACTTTTTGAACAAATTCATCTTCTAATTTTATTGCATCTGATAATTGTGCGTTATATTCTTGTACATATTGCATCAAACCTAGAGTATTACCCATCTCATCAATTGGAACTTCAAGACTTGGATTAATATCACCAGTTTCCATTGCTTCAGCAATTTTCTCCTCTTTTATTTTTGTATACCTATTTGCTAGAATATGTGCTTTTCCGTATACATCAAGAACAGTATCAACCATTTGTTCAGTTGCATACATTTGTTCTTTTTTGTCAAGATTATCTATGGCGGGATTAAAACTATTAGGTTCTGATTCCTCTGTATTGAAATCATCAAAATTAGGTGCAGAAAAAGTAGGTTCTTCTAATTCTGCTTCTAAATTTGAACTATCAATATTTGGAGTAGTATAAGCCCTTTCTTTGACTGGTTCGTCTAATGGACTATAACCACTATAAAATTCTGCGTTATTTTCTACCGAAACGTCTTTGTTTTCGATATTTTCATCTTGATTTTCATCTTGTTTGCTCATAATGTTTCTTATATAATTTTAATTGATGTTTAATACTTTCTAGTTTTTCTATCCTTTTCATATCTAGTGGATGATTCTCATCGTAATTTTCCACTTCAGATTTATATCTTGAAAGATTGGTGTTATTTTTATTTAGGACAAAAGAAACTTCTTTCAATAAAAAGTTAAATTCATTCATTAAAAGTAAAGTTATAATTCCTAAAGCGTGTGTTTTATCATTCATTCTTTGTGAACCATACAATAGTTCTTTAACCGATAAATCAAACTCTTTTGCAACTATTTTTATAATTACTTTGGCAATTTCATTTTGATAGGTTAATTGATTATCTTCTCTTAATTCTACAAGCATTTTAATAAAACCTCTTTCCCCTACCGCATCGATAGTTTTTTGTATTTCTTCAAAAACAAGTGAAATTCCTTTATTAATTTGTGTCTTGCTCATAGAACAATAGTAATTTTTTTCTTAAATAATAATTATCTTTTTAAAATTATAGCACCTTCTTTACCCCATATCTTTTTCATATTATGGTATGTGTGAACGTGGCTATCTTCTATCAATAACGCATCTTTAAAACCTTTTATTAAATTATCTAAATCTGGTCTTGATTTATGGGGCTGACCATCCATTTTTCTTTTTTTTCTTTCTGACCAAGACTTAGGCATTGGTAATACAAATTGCACATCTAAATCATCTTTAGGTTGCCACCTACAAAGAAAACACAACAATTTCAAGTCATCTTTATATTTCCAATATTTTTGAACTACGGGTCTTTTTTTCCACTTATCACTTTGTGTCATTCTAGGTTTTGCAACTGGAACAATGTTAAGTGTAATGTGTGGTAAAACCGACTGTCCATCTGCGGTTAATCTTTCTTTTTTTGTGTCTATGTCAATTACTTTAGTTTCTTGTTTACTCATATTTCATATTTTTTACTAAATTCTTTCAGTTTTAAAATTTCTGCACCTATCAAATAAGAAGCATCATTGTCGCTAGGAAAATGTTGTCCTAAGTAAACACGACTATATGCTACATCATCTATCATTTTTTTACAAAAAGAAAATGTCTTTGGGAATTTATTTCCTATTACGTTTAAAATACAATATGCTTGAAGTGTATGTCCACTAGGATATGATGGACTGTGAGCAGAATATGATGCAAAAGGAAAAAGTTTTAATTTATAGTATTCAGCAAGTTGATAAGGTCTTGGTCTTTGATATTTTTGTTTTAATTTAATAATTGTTGGATTAATATCTTTATTTATAGATTTTACTACATCGGTTACATCCATACCCATTTCAATAAAAGTAGCAAGTATAACTTGTAAAAGTTGTTTGTCATACTTTAAATATCTTCTAAGATGCTCTTTATTTTTCTCATCAGAAAGTGATGATACCATTTCAACAAGTTGATTCAATTCGTCTTTTACTGTTTGTGAATTGTTTTCTGGGGGAGTTAATTGGGATTTGTAATTTTTATCAAGTATAGGGATAACCTCATCTGCGATACATTTTTTTTGTATCTCTTTGACCATTGTTTGATTTATATTTCCGTAGGTTACTTTATTAAGCCAATCTTCCATATCTTGTTCTATTTCCCGTAGCGTTTGCAAATTTTTGTTTCATTGCTTGAATATCATCTTTTATTTGTTTCAATTCTAATTGACCTTTTTTTAAACTTTCAACATTTTTTCTATAATAGTATATAGAATAAATTAATGATGCAGTAGTCAAACCCAAAAGCATAATTCCAATAAATCCTAATTTTTTGCTACCATCATACATTTCTCCTCCACTCTCCATTGAAGATGTTTCGACATTTGGAGTTGCTTCAACAGAAGGTGTTACATCAGCAGATTTTGGTGTTACATTTTCATCCATTATCTAGTTTTTTTTATAATATAAAATACAGTGCCTAGTGTAGCAATTCCTAATAGAGAAATAATGAAAACCTTAGATTGATACCA
>MDTC01122444.1_pt1 | contig 16215 bp, 12 predicted proteins | sample 811181 | NCBI WGS metagenome assembly MDTC01 (sample SAMN05326644, study PRJNA326480) | marine metagenome | isolation source: seawater | place: Pacific Ocean: North | collected 2011
CACAGGATTTTAAGTCCTGCGTGTCTACCAATTCCACCATCCGGGCATAATAGATGAGCGAGAAATGGGATTCGAACCCACGACCCCAACCTTGGCAAGGTTGTGCTCTACCAACTGAGCTATTCTCGCTTTTAATGTTCTAGGTCTGCAAATTTATAATTCTCTAAATGAAATGTTAGCCAAAATTTTAAAAAAAAAGATTATTTGTCTTTTTTAGAATTTATCATTTCTAGCACCTCATTTAGCTTTACAAGAGCCTGAACAGGGTTGATATTGTTGATATTTGTATCTTTTAGAATCTTTTTTACCTCCTCAAAAACAGGATCATTATAGTTTAGGTTTAACTGGCTTGAACTCCCTTTCTTTGATTTATGAGGGGCCTCCTTAATCTGCTTACTCTCCAGCTTCTTCAATAATTCGTATGCCCTTATCAGTATTTTATTTGGCATTCCTGCGATCTGTGCCACGTTAATTCCAAAGCTGTGCTGCGATCCTCCAGGGATAAGCTTTCTCAAGAAAATAATTTCGTTATTTATCTGCTCAACCGAAACGTTATAATTTTTTACTCTTTCAAGTTTATCTTCTAATTGGTTTAGTTCGTGGTAGTGGGTTGCAAAAAGGGTTTTTGGTCTTATCTTTTTCTGGTTGTGTAAAAACTCCACGATTGACCAGGCGATAGATATACCGTCGTAGGTACTTGTTCCCCTTCCTATCTCATCCATTAACACCAAACTCCTGTCGGTAAGATTATTCATGATGCTTGATGTCTCCATCATCTCCACCATAAACGTGGACTCCCCTCTAGATATGTTGTCTGACGCCCCTACCCGGGTGAAAATTTTATCTACAATACCGATCTTACTACTTTCTGCAGGAACATAGCAACCGATCTGAGCAAGTATTACAATTAGTGCGACCTGTCTGATTATGGCAGACTTTCCAGACATATTAGGCCCTGTGATTATGATTATCTGCTGCGTAGAATTATCAAGAAACACATCGTTTGGGATGTAGAGCTCTTCTTCAGACAAACTTTTTTCAATGATGAGGTGTCTTCCTTTCTTAATTTCTACTTTTTTACCGTCAGATATTTGTGGCTTCGAAAGAGCAGAAGATAATGCAACGCTAGAGAAAGATAATACGCAGTCAAGAAATGCTATAGATGATGATACCTTCTGCAATGTTTCAACATCTTCCACCAGCTTAGATAGAAGTTCCATGAAAAGTACTCTCTCGATTTCAGAAATCTTCTCGTCAGCGTTGAGTATGGTTTCTTCGTATTCCTTTAGTTCTTCGGTTATATATCTCTCTGCATTTACCAGGGTCTGCTTTCTAATCCATGTGTTTGGAACTTTATCCTTATGCGCATTTGTGACCTCTAGGTAATATCCGAAAACCTTGTTATAAGCAATCTTCAAAGAGCTGATTCCTGTCCTTTCAATTTCATCATTTTGAATTTTTAAAAGGACATTCTTCCCTTCACTAGATATTTTTCTCAGCGCATCTAATTCCTTGTTGAATCCGTCATTTATAACTTTTCCCGTTTGAAAGCTGATCGATGGGTTATCGTGAATTGTCTTTTCGATAAGGTGAATAGTTTTACTAATTTCAGGAAGTTTTCTTGACCAAGCCTTGAACTCTTTGCTTTTAGAATTTTTGAGTTGAAGTTTTAACTCCGTTACAGATTTTAAAGAATTTTTCAGATAAACAAGCTCTCTGGGAGATACTCTATTCAAAGCAATTTTTGTTGAAATTCTTTCTATGTCTGATATTTCTTTCATTGACATAACAACCGAATCTCTCAAGTGATCATCACCTATAAACGACTCAACATAGCTCTGCCTATTAACTATTTCCTTTTTACTAAGAAGAGGATTTAAAATCCAGCGACCCATTAGACGTGATCCCATGGGTGTGTGGGTGTGGTCTATTACATCTTTCAGGGTTATGGAGTCTTTGTGCATGGGAGATACCAACTCAAGATTTTTAAGAGTAAATTTATCTAACCACATATACTTATTGTCATCAATTCTTGACAGTGAAGTGATGTTTTTTATTTCGCTATGCTCAGTAAGGTCTAGATAGAACAGGACGGCGCCAGCAGATATAATCCCATTTTTCTCATCATCAACTCCATATCCCTTCAGGTTCTTCACCTTGAAAAAAGAAATAAGTTTATCGTAAGAGTATCCTATTTTATATACCCAATCATCCAGACAAAATATGTTGCTACCGTAAAAATGTTTTTGGATAAACTCCTTCTCATCCTTAGAGCATATGATCTCAGATGGATTATAGGTGTAAATTAATTTTTCAAGCTGTTCAAAGTTACAATCACAGAGGCAGAACTCGCCAGTAGATATATCAAGAAAAGAAACTCCAAATGTATTTTTTGCAACTTGTATTGAGGCAAGAAAATTATTTGTCTTAGAGTCTAGAACATTGTCGTTTAATGATAGACCCGGTGTCACCAACTCGGTAATACCTCTTTTAACAATTCCTTTTGCTCTTTTGGGGTCTTCTAACTGATCACACACGGCGACTCTACAACCAGCATTTACAAGTTTTGGGAGGTAGGTATCTAAGGAATGGTGAGGGAAACCTGCTAACTCGACATTGGACGCTGCACCGTTAGATCTTTTAGTTAAAACGATCCCTAAAATATTACTTGCTTTAATTGCATCTTCTCCAAAGGTTTCATAAAAATCTCCAACCCTGAACAGAAGGAGGGAGTCGGGGTGTTTAGACTTAATGTCGTTGTACTGCCTCATTAGAGGGGTAACCTTTTCTTTTTTATTTTGGTTGGTCAATTTTTATAATATTTATATTTAATTTGCAGGTATTGATAAATATCGGTTTTATCAATAGTGAACTTACAATATGGTTAAACTATCTGAGAAAAAAAAGAAAGATCTGCTTAGAGATAAGGTCCTTAAGCACGCCAATAAAAAAGAGCCTTCATTTCCAATACTTATAAAGGGATTAGAAAGCTATGACGACGAATGGAATTTTCAGATGGCAGCGCATCTTTTAAGAAGGGCAACAATTGGTCCTACCATTGAGGAAATAAATCAAAGTGTTAGCGATGGGCTTGATGTAACCATTTCGAAACTTCTTGATCAAACACCAGTAAGTTTTGACCCGCCCATAAATTATCTTGATGATGAAGATAATGAGGTTCCCCTTGGTAGTACCTGGATTAATGCAGAAAAAAGAAAAAACGATTTCAGGAGGAGAAAATCGTACTCTGCGTGGAGGGTAAGTCAAATTCTTGATAAGTCCAATCCCATATCCATAAGAGAAAATATGGTCCTTTTCTGGCAAAATCACTTTGCAACCGAAGGCACTGTCATTAGCGATGCTAGATATGTATATTACATGCACAACAAGTTTAGAACCAACTTTCTTGGAAATTTTAAAAGTCTAGTAAAAAGCATTAACAGAGATCCTGCCATGTTAGTCTATTTAAGTGGTATCTACAACGTAAAAGAAGCTCCTAATGAAAATTATGCTAGAGAACTATTTGAACTTTTTACTGTAGGAAAGGGACCCATCGATGGACAGGACAGTTACACTTACTATACTGAGTCTGACATCCTAGAAGCATCTAAAATTTTAACAGGGTGGCAAGTGCAAAAAAATCACGTAGGAGAAAATAGAGAATACTTTACCGAGTCAAGACACGACACCTCAACAAAAACTTTCTCATCAAAATTTTCAAATAAATCAATAGAGCCTAATGGAGAGAATGAGCACGAAGACTTAATTGACTTAATCTTTGAAAATGAGCGTGTATCTGAATTTATATGTGAAAAGATATACAGGTGGTTTGTTTATTACGTAATCGATGAAGAGGTAAAGACAAAAATAATTAAACCACTTGCTAAAACTTTTAGAGATAATAATTATGAGGTCAAGCCTGTTATTGAACAGCTACTGAAGAGCTCCCATTTTTATGAGTCACACACAAGAGGAGCGGTAATAAAAAATCCAATCACTTTTACTCTTGGGTTCATAAGGCAGTTTCCATTTTCGGACATGTCAAGCCTTAACTATTCTGAAAAATATTATTACTGGAGTGCGAGACATGTAAATATATCCGACCAAAACCAAGATGTTTTAGATCATCCCAATGTTGCAGGATGGCCAGCTTATTATCAAGAACCTCTCTTTCATGAGTACTGGATCACATCAGTAACACTTCCAAATAGGACTAGTCATATTAGATATCTTCTCTCTAATGCAGGTGCTAGAGCTTCAAAAGACGACACAACAGTACGAATAAAGTCTGAACCGCTTGAACTTATAGAGACCTTTGATAACCCTGACGATATAACAAGTATTGTGAATAAACTATGTGAGTGGCTGATGCCGGTGCAAAGTGAGATTTCTGAAGGATTTAAAAATGATCTAGTTAATGTGGTTGTTGGAGAAAATTTAAATATATGGGCAGACGAATATACCGATTATGTAAACAGTCCATCGGAGGAAAAGAAAGAATCCTTAAATAAAAAATTAAGATTATTATTAAAAGAAATTTGTTTGATGCCAGAATATTATTTGAGTTAGATGAAAAGAAGAGAATTTATAAAGAGATCAATACCTCTATCTGCAGCTCCTCTATACCTATCGGGAGTTCCAGTAAGTGCTATGACAGAATCATCAGCCCTCACAGCTCTTACCAATGCTGGATCTGCTTCTGACAGAAGTCTAGTTCTTGTTTTTCTTGACGGGGGTAACGACGGGCTAAACACACTTATCCCAATTGATCAGTACGACATACTAATGAGAGATGGTTCAGGCGGTGAATCACAACCTCTTAGAAGACCTGACCTAATGATACCAAAAAATAAAATACTTCCTCTCGAAGGGATGCCAGAAACAGGATTACACTCTAGTATGGAAAAAATGCAGAATTTATTTAGTGAGGATAAGATGAGTTTTGTTAGGAATGTTGGATACCCAAACCCTAATAAATCACACTTTAGATCGACAGACATTTGGAACTCTGGTTCATCATCTGATGAGTTTATCACAAGTGGGTGGCTTGGAAGATATTTAAGTTATAATCATCCATCTTATCCGGAGGGTTACCCAAGTAGCGAAAATCCTGATCCTTTAGCCTTATCAGTAGGTAAGACTTCATCAAATACCTGTCAGGGACCAGCAATAAATATGGGAGTAGCAATTAGAAATTTAAATAATTTTACCGATATTAAAGAGAGCAATTCCCAGGCACCCAATACGCCTTACGGTCATGAACTTGAATACATAAGAACAGCTTCAAAACTTACAAATAATTATTTTGAAAGATTAGAGGAGGCTTCAAACCAAGGTGGTAATAGCGCAACCGAATACCCTGCATATAAGCTCGCTGAACAACTTGAAATAGTTGGTAAACTTATTGCCGGCGGATTAAAATCTAAAATTTATGTAGTAAGAATTGGTGGATTTGATACTCACGATAACCAAGTAGAAGCAGGAAATGCACAAGTTGGTAGACACGCTTCTTTAATGGAAGAGTTGTCCGAATCACTGTTTGCTTTTCAACAGGATATTATTCAAAGGGGACTTGAAGAAAGGGTTTTAACAATGACCTATTCTGAGTTTGGAAGAAGAGTGTTTCAAAATAAATCTTATGGAACTGATCACGGAGAGGCTGCACCAATGTTTTTTATAAGTCCATTTGTTAACCCATCACCTATAGGGACATTACCTTCGCTTGAGTTCATTGACAACATTGAATATGAATACGACTTTAGGTCAGTTTATGGATCCGTTCTAATGGATTGGTTTGGTGTAGAAGAATCAATAATTAAGTCCATTCTTTTTGAAAATTTCCAGTATATCCCTATCCTAACTGGTACACAGACAAGTGTCAACGAACCGCACCCTGCCTCTAAAAGAATAAGTACTTACCCAAATCCATTTACAAATAATTTAAATATTGATATTGAAAACGCTGAAGGTCACACCTATGTAAAAATAGTAGACAGTAACGGCGTAAACATTTCTGAACTTGTTAATAAAAATTTAAAAGGAGGAATCCAAAAGTTTAGATTTGATGGTAGAAAATTAGAAAATGGACTATATTTTGTTCTCCTAGAAAATAACGGCAAAAGATATGGTTCTTCAGTAATAAAAAGGAACTAAGCTTTGTTCAAAAAGACAAAAGTTGACGATCTCAAAAGAATTGAGTTAAAACAAATAAAAAAAACTCCCAAAAGAAAAATAATAATAATTCTCGATAATGTTAGGAGCCTAAATAACATTGGATCTTGTTTTAGAACTTGCGATGCTTTCCTTATCGAAAAGATATATTTAATAGGTATATCTGGAAAACCACCAAATAAAGATATAGAAAGAACAGCACTTGGATCCACCAATTCAGTTAAATGGGATTATGCAAAATCCATTGTTGATTTAGAAAGTAATCTTAAATCAGATGATTGGAAAATCATTTTAGTTGAACAAACAAATAAAAGTATTGATTTAAAAAAGTTCCAACCTAATCCTACGGACAAGATAGCTTTTGTTTTTGGTAACGAAGTGTTTGGTGTTTCTGATGAAGCTCTTGAAATATGTGATGGTGCAATTGAAATTCCTCAATTTGGAACAAAACATTCTTTTAACATATCTGTTTCTCTAGGAATAGTTCTCTGGGATCATTATACAAAAACTATAAAGGCTCACAAAGGGAAGGAAGCTTAGCCTCAAAAAGATTTTTTATTTTTTCTAAAAAATCCATATCACATTTTATCTCTCTACCCTCCATTTGAGTCACGGGAGTAATCTCTCCATTTGTACCGGTAGCAAAAACAAGATCTGCATTTATAAATTCAACTAATGTCAGATCTCTCTCTTCTATTCCTATATTATTTTCTTTTAGTAATTCCATAAAAGTTCCTCTAGTGATTCCAGGAAGACAGGCATGAGGAAATGGAGTGTAAACCTTATTATTTTTAAGCATAAATAAGTTTGTATCGTTAAGCTCAGCAACAAAACCTCTATCGTCAAGCATAACCGCTGCATCGTATCCTGCTATATTGGCATGCATCTTGGCAATGACTAAACTAAGCATATTGTTATGATGAATTTTGGAATCTAGAAAGGCAGGAATACTTCTTCTAATAGAGGAACTAATTGCCTTTATTCCTTTGGAAAAATCGTAAACTTTCTTTTTCCATTCAGCAAGTACAATTAAACAACATCCATTCTGATTTAGCCTTGCGTCCATACCAGATGTGACCTTTTCACCTCTCGTGAGAGTGAGCCTAATATGCGTATCGTTATTCATACCATTAGCATCAAGGGTCTCTTTAATAGCTTTTTTAATTTCATCTTTTGTTGGTACCCCCTCATATCCCAGAGCGTGAGCCCCTTCTTGAAGTCTAGTTAAATGTTTATCATAACACACAATTCCTTCTGGATAAACCCTTAATCCTTCCCAAACACCGTCCCCATTCTGAACAATACTATCAAATACGGATACTTTTGCATCTTCACGCTTCAGCAATTCTCCATTAACATGAATAAAAATATTTTTATTTTTTGGGTTATACTCTTGTAACATTAAACTGTAATTGAATTTGATGACAACTTATCATAATATTTTAATGACTCAATATAAAGACTTTGACAGTTTTTTGGTAATTCACGACTACTTGTTTTTTGTTTAGTGAATCCGTTGGAGTTATGAACATTTTTATACCAAAATTTAGCCCAAGGACCATCTTCTTTTATTCCGCCCTTTTTCCATGATAACATTTCATCATAAAATTTTATTTGAAGTTTTTTACACAACTTTTTTAAAAGACCTTTTGGGTCTTTTAATATTTCAGCTGAGTCAAGAACAATTGGATTTTGCCTTTTAACGATATTAAATAATTCCCAGGATTTTTCTAGACCTATATCTTGCAGGGTAGGATTCTCTATAACCTGGGCAAATGAAGCAATTAATTGGTGGGGATTTCTTACTAAAAATAAATTTGTCATATTTTCTAAAAAATCTAATTTCATCTGCTGATGATGATGTGCCATATTTTTTAAAAATAAAACCTCACATTTCTGTTTTGAAAATATATCTGATAATACTTCATCAATATCGGATGACATAAACTTTAGTGTCTCATACCTTCCAGGGTGATCTATACCTGTTGTTGACAGATAGTGGGCGTAGAAAGGTTCATCAATGACAGTTGTATCGGGTCGTCTTGAAAATGAATACATCAGTGCAGTTGACAAATTTCTTGGACCTGAAATAAGATTGATTATTTTCATTTTTTGGAGTTAAATTCGTATTGTAATGTTAAATATTAAAAATTGAAAAGTTTTAAACTAATCTTATCTCTAATTTTTTTATTTTGTCCTAAGAAAATTTTTTCCCAAAAAGATACCATAAATACAATTCAACTCAATGAGCTTGTTATAACTGCAACTAAAAGTGAAAAAATATTTGAAGAAATAACTATACCTATAATTTCATTAAATAATGAGGAGATAATTTTGTCAGGATATTCTACCCTAAATGAAATCATTACTGAACAAATAGGTATGACTACTGTACAGATGTATGGTGGTGGGAAAAGTATCCAGCTACAAGGACTTGATTCAGATTATGTTCTTATCCTAATTGATGGACTTCCAATTACAGGCAGAATTGCTGGAGACCTTGATATATCAAGAATATCTCTCAATGATGTTGAAAAAATAGAAATAATTAAAGGAGGATCATCAAGCTTATACGGATCTGAGGCTATGGCGGGTGTAGTAAATGTAATAACTAAAAAAAATTACGAAGAAGGTTTATATCCAGGTTTTACATATAAATACGGATCACATAAATTACATGAAATCGGTAGTAAAGTTTACCTTTCTAAAAAACATATAAAAGCAGGAGGAAACATAAATTATTTGAGATCAAATGGTTATGATTTAGTTGATAATGATGATACTCAAACAGTCCAGCCTTTTAATAGATTGTCTAACTCGCTTTATATTGAAGCTCTTCAAAAAAATATAGGAAACATTCAATTAAAAATTAGGAATTACTTAGAAAATAAAGATGAAACAGTGTTCATAACTGAAGAAGGAATAAACCCGAAAAGTAAGACAAACGAATACAATATTTTTTTAAAATACAATAATAAATTATTCGAAGAGACATCGCTTTTTGTTGAATATTATAATACTCTTTTTTCAAATAAAGAAACTCTATTAACTAATGAATCATATACAAATTATAATTTTAATCAATCAATTAATAAATATGAATTAAGGTTAAAAAACAATTCTATTGATAATATTAATATTGATTTAGGGGTTGGTTTCAACCAAGAGTTTGTTGATAGAACTAATTTTGATAAAAAAGAATCTATAAAATCAAATTATTTATACATTCAAAAGGACTGGAAATTAAATCCAAAAACCAATATTGTTTCTGGTGTAAGATATGATAGACATTTAGAATATAAGTCTCAAATAAGTCCTAAAATATCAATAAATAAAAATCTATCAAATAAATTTAGCATTAAGGCTTCACTAGGAACAGGTTTTAAAACACCAGATTTTAGACATCTTTATTTAAACTTTTCAAATTCGAATTCAGGTTACGTTGTCTTAGGCTCAAACATTTTAAATAATACAATAAATTATCTACAAAAATCAAGTCAATTATTAGAATATAGTGGGCCAGATAAATATATATTAAGCCCAGAAAAATCAATAAGTTTAAATATTGGAATTAGTTCATATATTAGACCATCGATACCACTTGAGATAAACTTTTTTCGAAACGACATTAATAACCTAATAGATACAAAGGTAGTTGGGAGAAAAACAAATGGTCAAAATATTTTCTCATACTTCAATATTAGAAAAGCAAAAACTTACGGTATAGAGCTTACTTCAAATATTGAAATAATAAATAATTTAAATGTTAAACTTAGTAATTACCATCTTTATGCCAAAGATATATCGGCACTAAACGAATTTAAAAATGGACTTGTATTTGCAAGAGATAAAATTACAATGCAATCTTTTGCACTTAAGAGTAAAGATTATTTTGGATTATTAAACAGAGCTAGAAACGAATTTAATATTAACGCAAACTATAAAATCAAAAAAATACAGACTAACATAATTTTTAATTTAAATCATAAAACAAAAATTGGTTTTAGAGATACTAACGGGAACTCATACCTAGATAAGTATGACCAATTTTCAAAAGGACATGTTTTGACTAACATTACAATTAATAAAAAAGCATTAAAGTTTCTTACGTTTCAGGTTCAAATAAAAAATATTTTCAATCATATAGATCCTTCTAATTTTATAATAAATCCTGGAAGAACATTCTATTGCAGAATGATATTAGGATGATAATTCTTGTATTTTAAAAATTCCAACCTTAATTTAAAAAAATGAAAAAATATATATTATTAGTTATAATTATTTCTATTAGTTGTTCAGAGAATGAAATAAATATATTACCAACTATATCCAAGAGCATAAATGATTTGCATGCCCCAACAACATCTGAACCTGGTACAACAGCAACAGGTACTTATATAGGCTTTAACCTAATGGACCAAGCTCAAGTTAATGACAATACTTGGGATATCGCTTTTAGGGGAACAACCATTTTAGTTAACGGCGGAAATAAGGGAGATGATGATGAACCAGAAAGAACTGGAAATGGTGGTGGATATATTCATATAGGTGCTTTCCAAGATATAAAGTCCGCAGTCGTCGAAGAAATAAAGCAAGATAGTTTTGACTCAAAAGCAATACCCACAGGTAGTGGAAACGGTTGGTACAATTATGATTTTCAAAGCCATACAATATCAGCTATTCCTGGAAGGACAATTATAATTAGAACTCACGACGGGAAATATGCAAAACTTGAAATACTTTGTTATTATAAAGGATGCCCCGAAACACCTACAATGGAAAGTGAAGCTCAATACTATACTTTTAATTATATAATACAACCCAATGAAGGCATAACTACTTTTGATTGATCTTTTTAATTATATGCTCTGACTTATTTATACATTCACTGACAGATAAGCCTTTATAGAAGTTGGAATTAATATAGAAGTTAGAATTTTTTCTTAGGAAAGATTTTATCTTTTCCTCTATTAAATCATATTCTAAGTTGTATTGAGGTATTCCTCTCTCCCACCTGTAATGATTTGACATATAAACTCGACCTGAATGATTAATAAGTTGATTTAATTCTTTTAACACAATACCCTCTAATAATTTTGGATCCAATTTACAAAGATTAGCATTTCTCTGACCCCCAACAAGTACTGTAAACAATTCAAAGCCTTTTGGAGCTAGCTGATTGAAAATGCTAGAATTGAATAATATTCCTAAATAACTTTTTTTATCGCTTTTCTTAGTTAACAAACCAAAACCCTCGACCTTATTTCCAATATTTTTTTTCTTTAAACCAAAATGAAAAACATCAATTGGACTATATTGAATTTTATTAAGTTCTGAACTTAACTTTTTATCAAATAATAAATTAGAAAGAGTAAAAGCAGGTACTGTTGAAATTACATTTTTACAAGTATAGGTTTTGTTATCATTTGTTTGAACTTTATATATTTTGTCATGCTTTGAGATGTCAGTGACAGATTTATTTAACAAAATTTTATTTTTAAAACTTTGCGATAATGATTTTGTCAACGATTCCAATCCATTTGGGAAATTAAAAGATTTAGGTTTATTATATTTTTTTTTTAATAAGCCCGCAGTCACACTTCCGTAGTCTTGTTCAAGTGACCATAATAATTTTAAACAGTGCTTAGCGCTCATTCTTGATGTATCACCCGCATATATCCCAGTAAGAAAAGGTTCTATTAAATTATTGTGAACTTCATTCCCAAATCGTTTTTGAACAAAATCTAAAACTGACACATTTTTATTATGTTTGGGAATGAGTGATTCAAAGACAATAGATATTTTTGATTTAAATGATAAAATTTTTGAAAAAATAAATTCATAAAGGCTTGTTGGTATTTTAGTTAATCTATCTTTTACCAGAACATATCGATTTTTATTTATTTTCTCATCAGGATATAATATTTTATTTTTTAAGCCAACTTCTTTTATGATTTTTTTTATAGAATCATTATTCATCAAAACTGTATTTGGACCAATTTCACAAATAAAGTTTTTAATATTTTTAGATTTTATATTTCCTCCTATATCACTACTCGATTCCAGAACCAAAAAAGATTTATTTGTTTTAGATAAAAAGTAGGCTGAGCTAAGGCCCGATATACCAGCGCCAATAATTATTGTATTAATTTGTTCATTCAAGGTCTAAAAATTATACTTTTTCCTTAACCCATTTACTTATAACATCAGCCCACTTACTGTCATCATTTAAACATGGCACATAATGATATGATTCACCACCAGCTTCTAAAAATTCTTCTTTACCCTCCATAGCTATCTCCTCAAGAGTTTCTAAACAGTCTGTGACAAACGCAGGAGTGATTATTATTAATCTTTTCTTGCCAGATTCAGCCAATCTCTTTAACTCATAATCAGTGTAAGGTTTTAACCAAGGTTGCAATGGAAGCCTTGACTGAAAAGCATTGCTATATTTGTCATCTCTCACACCTAACTTTTTAACAATTAATTCTGTTGTAGTAAAAACTTGATGTCTGTAGCACTTTGAATGAGCAGGTGAATTGGTATTACAGCAATCATCAACCTTTAGACAATGATTTTTTGTTATATCAGAAATTTTAATATGACTTTCTGGTATTCCGTGGTAGGAAAATAGTATATGATCATATTTAATTCCTTTTATATTTTTTTTAATATTGCTAACCATCAAATCAATATATTCTGTGTTATCATAGAATGGAGGGATTATTGTTTTTTTTAAATTGGGGAAAAGTGATTTACATTCAGATTTTACTTTTTCCACAACCGTCTCATAGGATGACATTGCATAATGGGGATAAAGTGGTAAAACTATAACTTCAGTAACTCCCTTCTCTACCAATTCACTAATACCTTTTTTAATAGAGATGGAACCATACCTCATAGCTAAGGAAACTGGTATATTAGTTTTTTTTTGAACCTTATTAAAAAGTTTCTTAGATAATACAATAAGTGGAGAGCCTTCCTTCCACCAAATCTTTTTGTATGCTGCAGCAGATTTTTTTGGTCTAGTGTTAAGAATGATTCCCTTAACTAAAAGCCATCTTAAAAAATAATTATATTCAATCACCCTACCATCCATTAAAAACTCATCCAAATATTTTTTTACATCAGGAATCTCTGTACTATCGGGCGAGCCTAGATTTATCATTAATAAACCTTTCATAACTAATTATATTGTTTTTGAATAAGTTCCTATGTTCTTTTTTACTAGAGGATCAAAACGCATTGAAATATTTCTAGTAAATAGTCTTCCTTTATTTTTTACCTTGATATGATTTTCATCAATAGTTAACAATTTGTCAGAAATAAAGTCTCTAAAATTCGATTGAGAGAAGTTAATTATATCTCTAACTTCATCAACAGCAACTCTAAAATAATTAGCTACATCATTTAAATCAACATAATAATTACACATTATAGAATTGATGATGTGCCTAATTATTTTTTCATTCTCACTTAAAGAATAACCTCTTAGTACTGCTAAACCTGTTTTCTCAATGCTGTCTATATACTCGGAAGTTGTTTTTATATTTTGAGAATAAGCAGAATGAAGCTGTGAGATTGAGGAAGCACCAAAACCGTATACCTGACCAGTGGTTTCACGAGTGCAATAACCTTGAAAATTTCTATGTAGCTTTTTTTCCTTTAAGGCAATTGCGAATTCATCATCTGGCTTAGAATAATGATCCATACCAATTGATACATACCCAGCCTCTATTAATTTTTGATATGATTCTTCGTACATCTGTGCTTTCTCATCGGAAGAAGGAAAACCTATACTATCTAAAACTTTTTGTCTTGGTATAACTGACGGAACATGTGCGTACGAAAAAGTAACTATCCTATCAGTATTAAGTTTAATTGCCCGATCAATAGTATCCCTAAAGCTTTCAACTGTTTGTAAAGGCAATCCATATACCAAGTCAATATTAGTTCCTGAAAACCCTTCATCAGATATTTTTGAAATAATGTCTTCAATTGGTCTCTTCGATGGCCTTCTATTTATTGCCTCTAAAACATCATCTCTGAAATCTTGAATTCCAACTGAAATCCTATTAAACCCAAACTTTTTTAAAAGCTCTATATGTCTAAATTCAAGATGAGCGGGGTTACACTCTATTGCCATCTCATATTTATCTGAAAAATCAAATTTATCTTTCAAAGTATTAGTTATTTTTTCAATGTACTTGTAGGATATTGAATTGGGTGTACCACCTCCCCAGTGTATTTGAGTTAGTTTTCTTTTTGTATCTATTTTACTAGAAACTAATTCTATCTCTTTTACCACCGCATCAATGTATCTCTCGAGGAAAGGTCTGGAAAAACCCGTCTCAGTTGTACATCCACAAAAATGACAAATCTGAGGACAAAACGGTACGTGAATATATATGGATATATTTTCTGGTCTTTCTGAGTTTGATTTTACTACTGCATCCAAATATTCATTTTCTCCAAAATATTCATTGAAGAAGGTTGCTGGAGGATATGAGGTATATCTTGGTCCAGATTCATTGTATTTATCTACTAATCTTTTATCTGTTAACATTTATCTCTTCCAGTTAGCACTTTTAATCCAATTAACTACATATTTAACTTTAACATGATCGATATCTGGCCTAAAGCCATGACCTAAATTAAATATCCAGTCTGTATTTTTGGAACCAAAATCTATCAAACTATTGAGATAATTATCAATCTCATCAATTTCTTGGTAGAATATTTTTGGATCCATATTTCCTTGAATACCTACTTCTGAATGTAATAAATTTCGAGCATGCTCCAAAGAAATGTCATAATCTACACTAACGAAGTCACACATTTCTATATTTATATACTTCAAACCTTCATTAAAGTTTTTTGGAAAGAAAATTGTTGGAACACCAGAGCCTCTTGCCTCAAGTAAAATTTTAGTAGAAAGGGGTAGTATAAAATTTTTATAATCTTCATTTGAAATAATTCCAGAATAGGTCTCAAATAACTGAAAACAATCAATACCAGACTTAACCTGATTTTTAACATATTCTATTGAAGCTTCTGTCAACATCTCCATAATCTTCATACTTTTTTTCTTCTCTTTTTTAAAGAAATTTATTGCTCCGTCAAAACTTTTATTTTTTTCATTACCCCTAAACATAAATAGAAAAGTTGTTAAAGGACCTCCACAAAAACCAATTAGAGGAATGTCTTTGGGTTTATTTTTAATAACCTCTTTAATGTTATCATAAACATGATCAAAGTTGGTATAGTCAATTACAAGATCGGTATTCTCATTTACCGGGTTATGAAACTTTGGCCCTAAATTTGTGAATTCTAATTCTAATCCGAGTGACTCTGGAACAATAAGTATATCAGAAAAAAGTATTGCAGCATCTACTCCTAAATCATCAATGGGCAGTAAAGTTACTTTAGAGGCTAGAGCTTTATCTCTCATTAACTCATTGAAAGTATGCTTTTCTTTCAAAGCACGATAAGATGGTAATATTCTACCTGCCTGACGCATAAACCAAACGGGTGGTCTAGAAGAACTTTTACCATTTAATGTATCAATAAATATAGAATCCATTAAACTAATTTTTGAAGCGCAACTCTATTTGATTTAATTATTTTTTTAACATCATCTTTGGTTAAGACAGATGAAAAAAAACAGCATTCAAACTGAGATGGAGGCAAATATATACCCATATCTAACATATGTTTAAAATATTTGGCATATTTGTCAGTATCACATCCCATTGCGTCTTCATAATTATTTATTTCTTTATTATCTGTAAAGAAAAGAGTCATCATTGAACCTATTCTTGAAATGACTGCATTTATACCTGTATCTTTAATATTTTTTTGAATTCCCTTACAAATTTCATTTGAAATAGTATCTAATTTTTGAAATAGTTTGTTGTCCAACTTTTTTAATACAGATAATCCTGCTTGCATTGCAAGTGGATTCCCAGAAAGTGTACCAGCTTGGTATACTGGACCAATAGGAGCAAGTGAATTCATAATTTCTGACCTTCCACCGTAAGCACC
>MDTC01012870.1_pt1 | contig 16212 bp, 15 predicted proteins | sample 811181 | NCBI WGS metagenome assembly MDTC01 (sample SAMN05326644, study PRJNA326480) | marine metagenome | isolation source: seawater | place: Pacific Ocean: North | collected 2011
AAGGGCCTATTCGATGGCTAACCTGACTCCCAGGAATATCGATTTAGCCGAGGTACATGATTGTTTTACTATCGCAGAATTGTTGGCGACCGAAGATCTAGGGTTTGCCAAGCGCGGTGAAGGAGGGCTGTTTGCAAGAGAATCGCGTGGTCGTAGAAATGACGGTGAAACCTGCATTAACCCAAGCGGCGGATTGAAATCAAAAGGTCATCCGCTTGGAGCAACTGGAACAGGCCAAACAGTAGAGATTTTCAAGCAGCTTCGCTCGGAAGTTGAGCCCAGCAGACAGGTAAGGGATGCTAGTACAGCCCTTAGCCACAATGTTGGAGGATCGGGTGCAACCTGCGCTGTTCACTTATATGGCAGGGATGCAAAATGAGTAATTTTGAACCCTGGCAGGGTTATTTAGTAAATAGCACAGGTGATTATCACTACATATGCTCACCTTGGAAATTTGCTGGTGCTTGCGTATTTGGCTTTGATAGCGATTACACCACAATGGCGATTGCGTTAGTAAGGTATCTTACGTCAAATGGCCATCAAATAACCCTATCCGATATTGACGAGAAGGTGTCAAAATCAACTCTGTTGGCGGCAACTGAGGTTACGCCTGATGGGTCAAAACTCAATTTACTATGCAATACAGACGCATCACTGACTATTGCCTCTGGCAAGCAACCAAACCCAGATTCGCCAATTGATGTCATGCGAGAGTTGGATGCTGACATCTATAATGATATATCCACGGCATGGCTAGAGGAATTAAACGAAAGAAATATCTCTCAAGGGGCGTATATTTCAGGGCAACAATACGGTGAGAGTTTAGAAGCGAGATTATCACTAGTTGCTCAAGATCACGGCAGTTTGATTTGGCCTCAGAGACAATTGGATGCCGCAGGAAACAAGATAGATCAGATCTACAAGAAGATTGAGCCAGCGGGAGTAATCACTTCATGGACTAAATTAAGCGCAGCCGGTGCCCCATCTGAATTCGCCTTAAGAGCGCCAATATTGGGGGGTATCTCAACTGTGATGATACAGACCACAGACGGTCCAAATGGAGTTTTTTTGTTAGTCGATGATGGCTCAGTTGAACCAATCATTGGCAAATCGGTGGAATTGGTCGTTAGAAGGCTATATGCTCAAGAGGGCGTTATGCGCTACGGACTAAAAGCGCTGTTAGCTGGTTGATTTTGATAATCAAAGGATTGATACAAAGGGGCAAGGTTGGTAACACTATGGCGGGTTTTGGCGGAATGCGGAAAGGCCGGCGTGAAGCCGCAGACAATTTATCATTTACCGATGGTGGCGACTGCCCCCGCTGTGGTGGGGATGCGGAGTCCTCAACGATGACCGGTTACTTGCGCTGTGTTTCGTGTTCTCACGAATGGCCGGATCCGAATTATACCGAAGACTCCGCTGAAGAAGAGATACCAACCTATCACCGTGATGCTGAACTGATTGAACAATTCAAGAGTGAAGTAGCATCAGGTAGCCTAGCTAATGTTCTCGGTGTAAATAAGAATCTATCAGAGCAACAGGAAGCTTCCCTCGCTAGATTAGAAGATAAGTGGATGAGCGGTATGCAAGGACGTTTCAACACTGCAACAGAAGAACGGAAACCGCTTATGATTATGTTTGATGATGATGATAATATAGTCTCTACTGAAGTTGCTTCATTGACCATCGTCTCAAACGGATTTGATGGAGGAGAAGAAATACGCTTGGAGTATCCGGGTAAGGGGACAGAATTCTATTCATATAATGTCAATGATGGTATGGGTTGGCGAAGAGGCGCTACGGCTGAAGAAACCGCCCGTTCAATCGCTAACGTCATTAATAACAAATCCAATTTGGTATTTGCCAACGCAGACGGTAACAAAGTTTCGTTTGAACTTAGGAGTGACGACCTGCGTCCGGAATCGTTGGTATTATTCGTTGACGACCCCGGTGGTACGGACATTATTGCTGAAAAAAATGGCGTGGTATTGGACGCACGGAACGCTAGCGATTTTGATGATTATCGCAGAGTTGTTGAAATGGTGTTGGAGGATGGCATAATTTCACCAAGCGAAGATCAACTGCTCTGGTCACTAAGGCAAGAGTTGGGAATCGATGACGCATATCACGTACAAATGGTTCTGAGCATCTATGGCGATAATACCTTGAAAGAGTGCACTAGCTGTTCTGCCATGGCTGAATTATATGTCGAGTATGGAAGTTGGTATTGTCACTCATGTGAACAGTGGTGCTAACTTACTAATACACCTTGATTATTGCGTTCTATAGATTTTTATTGAAGCCGATTTAGGGAGAAATTTAGTCACACAACATAGGGATTATTCATAAGGTAAGTCGCAATGGGTGATTTAGGCGAGTCTTATGGCTGGAGATGTATTGTATATTGGAATTGATTTGGGAACTTTTCGCTCTGTGATGGTTTCCTCGGATAGTCACGAAGAAGAGGAACTAACAGTTATTGGAACACCCAAGGACCCAATTGCTAGAAACTTCCTAAAAAGAGACGTTTTGTTTGGAGAAGAAGCCCTAAAAAACCGGCTCGCATTGAATCTCTTTAGGCCTTTGGAGCACGGAGTTATCAAAGACACCGCCGAAGACCGCGATTTTATTGCCCACTTTATCACGCACCTAATTTCGCTCTCCGATCCGGAGGACTATGATAGAGTAGTTGCCGTTATTGGTGCTCCAGCTGAAGCAAGCTACGTCGACAAAACTGCAATTTTTGACGCAGCTGCAGGTACTGTCAATGCTGCTATGATCATCTCAGAACCATTTGCTGTCGCCTACGCCTTAGACATGATTGAGCACACACTAGTTATCGATATCGGAGCTGGTACTACTGACCTCTGTCGTGTTTACGGTACGATACCCAGTCCTGAGGACCAAATGCACACCGAGTACGCCGGTGATTACATCGACAAGAAAATTATCGAAGAGGTTCAATCAAAGTATAGCGGTGCTCAAATTACCAAAGACATGGCACGCCGCTGGAAAGAGCAGCATTCATTTGTCGGTACTTCAACTCCTGACTCACCAGTCATGGTTGACTTTTCTATCGAGGGTAAAGCAATGACGTTAGATATTACAGATTGCATCCAAACTGCTTGTGAATCTATTGTTGACCCAATTGTTGAAAACGTCAAGACGCTAATCGCCGGCTCAAATCCAGAATATCACGATCAATTCCGCCGAAATATGATTCTAGCCGGTGGGGGTTCGGGAATCGCTGGTTTGGGTGCAATGATTGAACGCCGGTTGAGTGACTTGGGCGATGTCAACGTTCACGTCGTTGACGACCCAGTAAGATTAGGCGCTATGGGCGGTCTTAGACTGGCAATGGAAGTGCCTGAAGAGATGTGGAAGAATCTGACTCTTGCATCCCGCTGATTTTATTGTTCCTCAGTTAGGCCATATTTGGCAGCAAGTTGCGGGTCGATGAGTGGAGACTGGCAGTGAGGGCACCTGTCGCTTGCACTGAGCATAGATGGTCGAATTGCTAACACGGCCATACAACTTGGGCATGCAGCCAGCATCTCTCCTTGCTCAAGTTGAAAATCCATGTTGTCTTCAGTATTGAAATAACCTGATTTATACATAGTGTTGAAATGGTACATAAATCGTCTAAATGATCCTAATGTTGCCCAACCGGTAAGGAATAGGAATAGTAAACCGCCAACATTCCCTGATACGACGAAAATAAGAGAATCTAACGCATTCAAGGCGAAGAATAACCCAGCAATCATGATCATTATTGCTGCCGGCCAATAAGCCCACTCGGCTCGTTTACGGTAGGATGTCCAAGTAAAGAATGCTACTAGGGTGACGATTCCAAGAACTAAACTCGAGATTTCTGGAGATATTAATCTCGCAATAGCCCAAAATAGGTACATGACAATTAATCCATCAATGAGTACAATAAATGAAGTACCACGATGGATTCTGTCAAATAGAGAAGTATTTGCTAACAGACTATTTGTGGCCATTCCAGCGACAACAATTTGGTCACCGCGGTCTGGCTGCATATTTACCCCAATGTGCCATTAATATTGAATCATTGCACAGAAATTTATACAGGATTTGAACGAAGCAATCAAATCGGCTTAGCAATTGCCTACGCCATGGCGATGCGAGACACGGATGTAGAACTTCGTGGCGATAGTCTTGCTGGTAAAAAAATACTGCTTGGAGTTAGTGGCGGTATTGCAGCTGTTGATACAGTTCGGTTGGCTAGAGAGTTACGACGCCAAGGCGCCCTAGTCAGCGTTATGATGACACATTCTGCTCAGAAGATAATAACTCCTTTAGCAGTAGAGTGGGCTACCCAAACCGAAGTTATTACCCACTGGGAGAGTGACTTATCAGCACTTGATGAGGTTGATGGCATTCTAATTGCTCCAGCGACGAGAGACCTGCTCGCTAGTTACCTTCACGGTTTGCAACACGGTCCGATACTAATGTCATTGAGTGCCGCCAGAACACGTAACTGCCCGGTAATGATGATTCCAAGCATGCATGCTGATTTAGCGGATGACCCAGTCACATCAGAGCTGGTCGAAGCAGTTGAAAATCTAGGGATAGCAGTTCACTGGGGCGAAGAGCAAGAAGGCAAGAGAAAAACCCCACCACATGATGAAATTGTAGCAAGGTTCGCACACTATGTTAACTCGCATAGCAGCAATGGTAAATCAATCGTGATAACCTTGGGTGCAACCCGCTCACCAATCGACGACGTGAGGTTTGTCCAAAATACCAGCACCGGTAAAACCGGTTACCAAATCGCTGACTATCTGTACCGCCTTGGCCACGACGTAACTTGTGTTGCAGGCATAACAAATCATCCAAGGCCAGCTTGGTTACCGTTAGTGATAGATGCAGATAATCCTAACGAAATGCTGCGTGAACTGATAGCATTAACTAATGATGACATCGATGTCTGGATCCACTCAGCGGCAGTGCTCGACTATGTTGTTGAAACACCTGCTGAGGGCAAGCTAGCCAGTCAGCAAGGCCCACTTAACGTCAATTTAATCGAAAGCCCGAAACATATTCTAGCATTGAAAGAGCGTTGTCGAGGTGCAGTTCGTATCGGATTTAAGTTAGAAACCGGAGTAAAACAAAAAGAATTGGTGCGCAGAGCAGTCGCTCAACTAGAGCATGCTGATATGACTGCCGTGATTGCTAATCGTCTCGAAGACATTACTGACAAATCTAAGCCAAGAGCGTACTTAGTTGACCAATCAGGTGCTGACTTTACTCTTGAGACAATTCAAGATGTATGTATTGCAATAGCCACGGTAGTTGAGAGAGGAACTGTGTGATAACATGCGGCGATTCGCGATTATCGGCCATCGTGCTATGTCATCTGGAAAATTACCCTTGAATGATTTAGCTAGCGGCGCCGGTCGGATGGATGTCATGGTCAGAGCATTGATGGCAGCACTGATGACCAGCCACGGATTTAGAAAAGACACTGAAATAATCTTGCATTTATGTGGTGGGCCTGGACCAAAAAGACGATTGAAGATTGTCGGTGCTGAGGTTCAAGGAATACATGCTGAGGAGCGATCAGTCGCCGGTCAGATAGCGAAGGTCATCCGTGAACCGTTACCTCCTATCGGCATATGGGTCGAACGTTCTCCGGGAATATATGACAGTGGCGGTGACATCGATAATACCATATTAGAATGGAATGATGTGAACATAATTGCTTTGGATGCTGATGCTCAACGACTGTGGCAGTCAGATAGCATAATTCCAATCAACAGCCAGCCAAGCTCAAACAGCAGCAAGACTGAGGATGGAACTCTAAGTAATGAGTTAGATATCGGATTTATCCTTAGCGATGACCAGAAATTAGACATTCCATTAGACAAGAGAATTAGTCAGCGTTCGCTCGGCAACCAATGGTTGCAGGGACACATGGCTATAGGGATATGTCACTTCTTGATAGATGAAGGTGTGTCGCTAAACATTTAGCCAAATCGGATAGTTACTCTCTCCCGACTCTAAGCACCAAGTTAGCAAGCGGTCATCAATCGCCAGTGGGTGAGTCTGCGGCCAGGTTGGCAGGCATGAAATGCTGGATTCGCCAATCATTACCGTATCGCAATCGCTTTTTTCGACTGGAGTATGGTCGATACTAGCGGCACCAATAGTAAACGTTGCAGCTGACTCAGCACCAACACCTTCGCTAAATGATATCGCATCTCTATACCAGCGCATTCCAAGTCTAGTAGTCTGAAATCTACCATTCCAATCTGGTGGTGTGTTAATATTGAGCATCAGTTCGCCATGTTTGAACGCTGTCCTTAGGGCATCAATTGGGTCGTCCTGCCAAGCAGGTGCTTCCTCAATCGTGGGCCATCGAGTAATATGGGACCGAGCGAGGTTGACGGTTGGTCTTCTGATATTCTCTGGTTCTAGGGGTAACACTGCAAGTGCTCTCTCGATTACCTCGACTGTAGCATTGACTGCGTTCTCCATACCAACCTCATCAAACGAAGTAAGCGAAGATGCAATCGCTGGCATGCCATACAAACCAGCCTCTCGGGCAGCACCCATGGTTCCACTGTGGTACGAATCTTGAGACATATTGGGTCCCAGATTAACCCCAGACACTACCATCCTAGGAACGACATCGGGAAGTATCTGCTGAAGTCCTTTGTCTAGCGCCACAATCATTGTATCACATGGCGTTCCATCTAATTCGATGAGATGTAGGTTAGCATCATTAACTGCCCACTGTGACTTGAGATCGTTACGAAATCGCCAGTTTAGCGGAGTCATCAAATTTATTCGCATTCCGGTTGCTGATTGATTGTTACTAGGGGCGAATACCACGACTTTGTGCCCCCGTTGGTTTAACGCTTCAACAAGCAGTCGCATACCTATGGCTTGTATCCCATCATCGTTAGTAAGTAATAACCAACCTAGGTTTCTATCATCATCCATAACGCTTCCTCATCGCTAGTGGGAAACTTCACTCGTTTCATTGTTCGTATATTCCTCAGAACTACTAACAACGACCAAAATGATGCCGATAATTAGGATTGGCCCACCTAACCAAGTCCAAAATCCCGGTAAACCAGTATCAAATAAGACGTGACCTATGATTGACCCAATGATTGGTTCGAGCGTTACACTTGTCGAAACAACTAACGGTGGCATGTACCTCAAGCATGTGTTGATTCCGGTATGTCCAAGTAGCCCGGCAATAAGTGCCAAGGCCAAGAACCAACCAAAATAAGAAATTTTTAACCAACCGAATACGCCAAACTCGTCAAAATTTGATTCTAATATGTAAGAGGCGGGAATTAATAGAATGGCACCAATCAACGTTACCGGAAATGCATAAAGAAATATCGGCATCCATTTTCTCAAAATGCGCCCACTAACGATGTAACCAACTACGAAAACTGCACCAAGGAAGGCCAGAAAATCTCCCCAAATAGTGACCGTTCTGTCTCCCTGCTGATCACCATAATCTACCAGAGCTAAGGCTGCTCCAGTAAAGCCAACGCACGCACCGATTATCTCTAATTTCGAAGGACTGCGATAATTCTTCACGAGTTTGGCTACTAAACCCATTCCAACTACAATGATTAGTGGATGTGCCGTTACAAACAACAGAGAATGGGTGAGCGATGTTTGATCGAGACTTGCCACCCATGCTCCAAAATGGAGAGCAAGGAAAATACCACCTCCAAGCAGCCATAGCAGAGTGTGCTTTTCAGTGAACTTATTTTTTATTTCAGGTCCGTTACTGAACCATTGAACAATCGCCATAGGGGCTAGAACTAACGCCGTAAGTTGCAGGCGCCATGAAGCGCGCAGTAATGGCGGGACGTCATCCACCTGCTGAAATATAGCACCAGCACTTGAAACACCAAATACGGCTCCAACTAACAATAACCACACCCAATTAGGGGTGTTGCGGATTGTGCTCATTATGCTCACACTCAGCTTATCTCTGCATCTAGTATGGCATCCTCTGGCCCCGAACCAATAACTCCAGCACGCTTGAATAACCAATAAATCAAGGCGCCTATCGATACATTGAGTAGAATAAACCCGAGCAGTCTACCGATATACCACGAGGTGGCAAATGGGTCAGGAACTAACGTATCGAGGAATGACAGTATGCTTGATTCCGTACCAAAGAACGCTTCACCAGTTAGTAATCCAGCAGCAACCATGAAAGTGCTCAGTAGTATCAGTGCTCGTTGTTTTTCTGCCTCATTGGAGCCATGTTCTTCCTTGATTTTATCTATTCGCGGCTTCAATTTGGTGTCTTCCCATCGATCTCTTGCATAACCGCCAATCAGCATTGGTAGCGTATATGGTACGGTTAGGTACATACCAAGGCCAAACGAGGTCCCCATGCCAGTAGCCCATTCGACAAACATTCCCAGCAAAAAGCCCAAAAATAGGAGCCACAAGTCACCCTCTTTCTCGGCGAATATTACCGAAAAAGTTGCAAACGCGTTAGCTTGCGGGGCGAGTAATTCAATGGTTCCATCGGCCAGTTGCACAGAGAGAAAAATCGCTACTCCAGCACCGATTATCGCTCCAGGCACAACACCCATGATGTTACCTTTGGAGATATGATATGGTCGGTTTCCGATGTACAAGCTGTTTTTGTAATCACCTATTACGGTTCCAGACATAGATATCGCAGAGCCAAATACAGTGGTACCAACCAATCCTAACAAGATAGCATCTTGGGTATCTAGATTTAGGAGATTTTGTGCATTTAGGAACACTCCTAAGAGCATTAACAGAACGATAAAGGAAGTACCTGAAACCGGCTCTATTCCAGTTTCACCCATTACTCTTACTGCTATGGCTCCCAATAGGAAAGTTGTCATGATGAGAACCGTAGCGAAGATAAGCGAAGCAAGGATTGAAAATCCGCCCAGTGTGAAAATAACAATCATTGAGAAGAAAGTCAAAACCATAAAAATTGGTATATGTTTTAACGGCCATTCATACCATCCCTTACCTTCCATATACTCTTGACTGCCCTCACCTTTCAAAGCGCCGCCGATATCACTGAATATGTTAAGGAAGGTTTTGTACATCTTAGCAAGTCCAAACATACCGCCGCCAACGATTGCTCCGATAGCAATGGTCCTTACCGCTTTGCTGAACGCTAACATTTGCAGCGGCGCGCCAGATTCTCCAGCGTATTGTTGAATGGGGATATTTGATTGAGAAATCGCGTCGTAAATTGGGAAGTTGAACCAAACGACTAGTGGAACCAAGAAGAACCAACCGACAATGGTACCGAGGTTGACTAAGAATGCCACTCTGGTTTTCATAAACCAACCAATAGCAAACATCGATGGTGTTAGGTAGACTCCAATGTATGTGTAAGCAAAGGGATTCCACGCAGTATCAGGACTCCATTGCGTATAATTCAGCGAAACACCGCCATCTGTACCTGATGGTTGGTGAATCGTTCCTTTGGAGTAAATAGTTGCTAAGCCTAGATCGCCCACACTAGCAGTTTGGGCAATCCAGTCAAACAGTGCGAGTTTCTTATCACCAAGCCAAATGAGGGGATATTCTACCAAAAACAGACCAACCATGGTCAGGCCAGTCCACACACCGATTGTCTTCAATGACTCGCGAGCGTGTTCAACTGCACCGGTGTTCACGTCAGAGGCAATATCAAGCATCTTCAGAGTGGCTTCAAACCCGGGTAATGGTAACGGATCTTCGACCAGCCAAACCCGACGAAATATTATGAAGTACATTACTCCTAAAAACCCTGCAAACATGCTTGCAACGATACCAATGAATGCCAGATTAGTTGCGTCCCCCGGCGCCAGTTCGATCAGCGGACCGCTGGCTAATTCATAACGAGCATCACTCGCAAGGAGAAAAATTGCTGGGAAAGTGAAGATGAATCCGGTAGAAGCGTGAGTAGCACCAGTGGTTGCAGAGGTTGCGATGTTAACCTCAGAAGGTGACCACTTTAGTGCCATTCCGAGCAAATAAGCAATGTACCATGCAGCAGATATCGCTAAACCTAATTTTAGACCAATGTAGGCCGTTACTCCCGAAAATACCGCCCCAATTGCGATTCCGTAAAGCACCTTTGGAGTGCTCCAGTGAGATACTTCAAAAGATTCTTCAAGATTCTTTTCCTCTAGATATTGTTCCAGTACACCGGTGTTTAGATTGTTGTACATCTCATCGTCTAACCAAGTTAGTTTGCCCTCTTCGATGGCTTTGAGACCCTCCGGGGTAACTGGCTGTCGATATGCAGACTTCTGTACGCCCACTAATTACTCCCCCGGTTGTGCTCCCGCACAATTACTTGTGAGCGCGTCCACTTGAATACTATTGCGCTCGATGACTCAAGAAAGTGTGTTGTTAAACATCATTTCTTTGTGACGATTTCTTGATTTGTTTTACTGGTAAGCCTGCCCAAACTTCACCGGCTGGAATATTCTTCCATTTACCGACCAATCCGTTGGTGGCAATCACTGCACCTTCACCAATCCGCACTCCCGGCTGGATAGTAGTCCCTGCACCGATTAGACAGCCTTTCTCAAGATGAACCCTAGCAAGCACTAGTTGGCCCTTTTCGACTAAGTGTCCATTAATTACCGACCGGCCACCAATCACTACATTATCGCCGATAGTAACAGCTGATGGGTCGTTGAGATTGATTGTGTTTATCTGCACTTTTTTGCCAATTTTTGCCCCGGCAAGACGGTAGTATGCATTGCATATCGGTGATGGAATCGTATGCACTAAAACAGGGTGAGTACACCTGTGTAGGTGAGCACATATTGCCCATCTTACTGTGTTCCATGATTCCAAGTTATCGACAATCTTGTCTTCTGGAATCCTCACGTGAATTACTCTTTGTGACATTCCTGAAAAAAATAAGAGAGACAGGATGTAAACCATAAAACAAACACCAATAGTTAAGCCATAAACAACGTAATTCAACCCTTGTGAATCTGTTAGTGCCAGGTCAGTTATCAAGTCAAATACGGCAAGCGCTGGGGCAACCGGCAAGCCCCAGAGCACTATAGTGTAAACTAGTAATATGCCAGAGCCAACTGTCTGTACTAAAGCAAAATTTTTCACTACGTCACCTCGTAATTAGTCTTCAGAACTCAAAAATTGTGCATCATAGTCATCTGCCATTTTCATGCCCTTCTCAAGGTCTACCTTGGCACACAAGTATGAACCAGTAATTATCACAACCACTATTGTCATAATCGCCATTCGATCGTCAAAGTATCCAGCTGCAGCTGCATAGAGGAACGGGCCAACCATTGCCGCTGCCTTGCCAATAAAACCAAAGAATCCGAAGAATTCTGTAGTTCTACTCTTTGGAATTAGCATTGTGAACATTGACCTAGCTTGAGCACCTGCCGCACCCATTACACAACCAACAAAGAATCCGAGTATAATCCATTGAAGCGAAACGGTGATTCCTAGTGGCGCCCAAACCTTGTCTCTCATGGTTTCTGGCCACCAGTCCATGTAACCGCCCTGGTCAAGCATAGTAGGATGTCTCTCACCAACTTCTGCACTACCATCCAACGGCCCGCCTTCAAAGTGTATGGAGAATCTATGGTCAGAAGCATTATCAAATGCAGCAACCATCAACGCTGCTTCTGAACTAGTTAGTTTGTAGGTTTCTTTATCCTCTTCTGCAACGTCTTCACTAAACATCGATGCCCCTGCCATCACGACTCCAGATAGTAACAGAATCAGAACTAGTCCAACCCAACCCATGCCTTTTCGCATGATGGTAATCATTGCCACACCGACACCAAGAGTAGCAACTCCGATAACCAGTATGGCGCCAAATCCATCGACCCATTTGAAGCCTCCAGCGGCTGCTTCTTCATCGGTTTCAAATGACATCCATGTTCCAAACGCGTCGCGGAACTCAGCATCGCCTGAGCTATCCGCCGACACCCATCCATCAACACCGCGGTCATACAGTGTTGTCAAAGTATACTCGTCGGTCTCTGAATCATAGTCATACTGGAAATCGTAACGCTCATGATCATCCTCTAATTCTAGTGGTGCAAAACCAACTGCTGCAACCGCAACTAAACAATAGATAGCTAGAGCAAGCATCAAAGCAAATTTAGTTCCAGACCTATCAGCAATCTTACCAAATACAATACTCATAGGCACTGCAACGAAGTTTACCGTCAATAGCAGTGCGATATTCATTGTTGGGTTTATTCTTAATACGGATTCACCAAAAGCCGAAGCCATACCATTGATGGTATTTACGCCATCATAAAATAGCAAGTAGGCGATAATGAAGAGGAATAATACTGGGAACTCAACACGTATTTGCTTGAGTGTTTTCCACACCTCTACATAGGCAAATTTGGTCGAGCCCCAAACACCTTTGTATTCTATTTCATCTAACACCGGAGGTTCTGGTGTCTTGAAGAACATCAGCGCTCCAAAGCCCCACCACCAAAGTGCTGAGGTTGAAAATATAACTGCTAACTGGAAGTTAGTGTCCCAGGGCGTGGCAAGTAAAACCACTAAGTGGAATAATAGGATAATTGAGCCGCCCAAAAAACCGTAGGCATAACCCCAAGATGAGACATGATCCATTGCCTTCTTTGGTGCCAAATAAGGCATGAATGCATAATAAATTGTGTTACCACCAGAAAAACCAATTGAGCCAATTACGAACATGAATGCGAGTACCATGTAACCTTGTGACCCGAAATATGGCGCAGCACCCATAGCTGCACAGAATATTATACCAACAACTGTGTACCAAAATAACAACTTTTTCTTGATTGGCATACGGTCAGCAATTACCCCAAGGGCGGGTGCCGTCACGGCAACAACTAGCATAGCTAGTCCGTATATTAAAGCGAAGAAACCAGCACCGCCTTGAGTCCCAGTTGCCTTGTTGTACAGATTTGCCATCAATGCTGGAACGATAACAGTCATGACAGTCAATGCATATGCTTGGTTACCCCAATCATACCAATACCATCCCTTTAGTGCGGTTTTTTCATCGTCACTCATTGCCTCTATCAAATCCTTAGCAGAACTATCTGCGTTAGCAACTGCTCCCTCAGCCATAAACGCCAACGGCTAATCAAGGCTTATGAATTAGTTACCTACAACAAACAGTCTAAGCGACATTTAAGTGGAGACACTGATTTTTCAGTGGTCTCTGATGATTTTATATCTGCCCAAAGCTTCCATCCACATGATTTCCTTGCCAGCTTCAATTGTCATCTCCGGTTCCATTGGTAAAATCATCATACTGTGATCTCGCATGTTCATTGCGTGAACTTCATCGCCATCGATGTGAGTAACCATGGCAGTGCCTTTTTCGATCATGGGGACCTGAATGTTATCAGTTACAGTTCCAACATGGGATATTTTCTTAGCGGAAAAAAGCGATACTAACTCAAGCCGTGCCTTTGCCGAACCATGTTTCCCTGGCTTCGACTTAGAGATGCTTAAAATTTTGTAAGCCTCATCGTCAACAACACAAAATCGGCCTACTTTCAATGTTCTAATTTCCACTCTATCAGTTCCTACCATGGGTCTGCCTCATATTGCTGTTCTAGTGTTGGCTTATGACCATTCCCACTAGATTGACGCATTTGCTTACAAATCTCGGACATCAAATCTTGAACCAGATTGCTGCATGGTGTGACTAGTTATTAGATTTAACAAAGAACTGGCAACATCATCTGGAGAAACTAGATCACCGTTCTCAAAGAATTTGACAAACCTATCAACCATAGGAAAATCAGCCTTCGCTGATGACCTTATGTTTGCTTGCATGTCAGTGTCGACAATTCCCGGAGCTACCGAAATAGCGCTTATACCTCGAGCAGATCCTTCATCAGCGAGGCACCTAGTCCACATATCCAAACCGGCCTTAGAAGTGCAGTATGCCGACCACGATTCAAGTGAATTTATCGCCGCACCGCTCGAGATAGTAGTAACTCTGCATCGCTGAGCATTAACCATAGCAGGATACAATATTTGGGTTAGCAACTGGACGCTTAGTAAATTAACGCTGATGGCTTTATTCCAACTTAATTCTTCAACTGAGAACATGCTCCCGATTGGACCTATAATTCCCGCATTGTGGATGATGCCGTGTATAGCAGGAAACCGATGAATAATTTCCTGTGCCACTTCCCTTACTTGGGTCTGGTTTGCCAAGTCACAGATAATTGACTGTGACTTTGAGTCTAGAGATTTTAATTGATTATCTAAATCTGATAATTCTTGCGAGTCTCTCGCTAAACCAATCACAGTATAGCCCTGCTTAGCGAGTTGTTGGGCGATGGATTTGCCTAACCCTTTAGATGCGCCAGTTACCAAGAAAACCTCTTGCCCTGACATAAAATCACTACTCAGCGTACATTTCAAGAAGCTCTAAGGGTATTATCTGCAGTGATTCTTCATGCGTCGCTTCTAGATTCACTGGACAAGCAACTCCGTTATTAGCCGCATCAAGCCAAGTCCTTGCACAGATGCACCATCGGTCACCGGGCTTGAGGCCGGGGAAATTGAAATGGGGCGCTGGAGTGATCAAATCGTTACCCTTTGAGCGAGCAAATTCGAGGAATTTCTCCGTAACTATCGAACAGACGACATGCATTCCACGGTCGTTACTGTCGGTGTTACAGCAGCCATCACGATACCATCCTGTCAAGGGATCTTTCGAGCATTCTTGCAGTTCTCTGCCTAGGACATTTACACTTGGGTTCATAGCACACCCTCGATTAAAGATTACATTAATACTTGTAGAATCCTTCTCCGGATTTTCTGCCGAGCTTTCCCTCACCAACCATTTGTTGAAGAAGTTCTGCTGGTGCATATTTATCATCATTGAGACCTTCATGAAGGACATTCATAATGTGCAAAACTGTGTCTAAACCGATTAAATCTGTTAAGGCAAGCGGACCGATTGGGTGATTCATCCCCAACTTCATTATTCCGTCGATTGCCTCCGGCTCAGCGACTCCCTCCTGCAGGGTTAAAATGGCTTCATTTAGCATAGGGCACAGAATACGATTTGAGACAAAACCCGGGGAGTCATTACATGATAGCGCAATCTTACCCATTGTTTCGGCGGCTGAAACGACAATTTTGTTGGTCTCATGACTGGTATCTGCTCCATTGATGATTTCGACCAGTTTCATTATCGGAACGGGATTCATAAAATGCATTCCGATTACTTTACCCGGACGCTTTGTTGCCGCAGCAATAGTAGAGATTGAAATCGAGGATGTGTTTGATGCCAAAATACAAGACGGTTTGCAGATTTCATCTAGTTCGGAAAATATTGTCGTTTTCAAATCGAGGATTTCTGGTACCGCCTCGATGACTAAATCAGCATCACTGCAATCACTTCTTTCAATTGACAACGTGATTCTACCGATGGTGGCTTCAGCATCCTCCTGACTCATCCGCTCTTTTGCCACTAGTTTACCTAGTGATTTTTGGATTGTCGCCATACCTTTGTCAACATATTCCTGCTTGATATCCACCATCAAAACGTCATAACCTGCGCTCGCGGCAACTTGAGCAATGCCGTTACCCATTTGCCCCGCTCCAATAACTGCAATTTTCATCATATCTTATCAGTCACAGCCAATAATCGGCGACTATTGAATATGCGCATTACAGCTGGCAAGTTATCAACCGGCGTAGTCAGAACTGGTAGCCCGAGTCGGATTTGAACCGACGTCGGCGGGACCAAAACCCACCATGATGGACCCCTACACTATCGGGCTGGGTAATCTATGGGACACGCACTAGTTTTTTTCCTTGTCGGAAAAACTATGATAAGTATTTAGACAAATTGTTGTCCGAAATTCGTGACTGAGCGCTATTGATGAACTCGATAAGATCTAATTTTTGCTGGTCTTGGTATATCATTGCTTGGAGCCCCATATCTAACTTATCGATTTGTTTGACAAATTTCGCCTCTGCAGTGTTACCTGCCTCATACTCCTCAAATAGACCAATCCATTTCGGCGCTAATTGTAACATCGCACTATGTTCTAGGTTAGCTTTGTTAGTTACATCGTCATGAGGGGTTAAATCTCCAACCCTTACCTCTGGGAGATCATGAACAACACACATGGCAAGCACTTTAGCCAAGTCCAAATTTTTTGGCGCAAAATGTAGCGCCAATACTGCCAT
>MDTC01131515.1_pt1 | contig 16207 bp, 10 predicted proteins | sample 811181 | NCBI WGS metagenome assembly MDTC01 (sample SAMN05326644, study PRJNA326480) | marine metagenome | isolation source: seawater | place: Pacific Ocean: North | collected 2011
AGTATTATGTTTTAAATATCTTAAAATCAAAACAATAATTAGTGTAACAATTAAAATAATAATGCTATATACTGAAATAAAGAAATCATTTTTATCTACATAATTTTTAACTAATTCAATAAATACAAAACCTATAACTGCAGACAAAACACTTGAGTATTCTCTTCTTAAAATAGTTAAATAAGAAAATGATATATCTGCTGATTCAAAATTTACAAATGAAGGAAAGAAAGCAGGTACCTTGTTTGACCAAAAATTAAAATTGTTTTTAAACTTTGATTCTAAAAATTTTTCTTCAACTAACATTATTCTTTCGTAATAAATCCAAAAAATTAAACTCATAAATATTATAAAATAAAAATTAAAAGTAGAAATAGCAATACCTAACCAGATTAAAAAATTTCCAAAATAAAGAGGATGTCTCATAATAGAATAAATTCCTTTAGTATTCAATGAATTAGCAACTTGTTGTTGAGTATTTCTTCCACTAGTATCTTTTGCTGATGTAGCAATAGTATAAAATCTAACTAAAAAACCCATTAAACATAGAACTATTGATATTGATATTAGAATTGAAGTCAAATTATCATCTATAGATCTGTAATCAGTTAGATATATAAAAGGTATTGACAATAAAAAAAGTATAACTGGAAATTGTCCTCTATATTTAAACAAAAAATTTCCTTGATTTTCAATTGATTGAATTAATGACATTTTATCTTATATTTGTGAAACCTTTTGCAAACTTATTAAAACAATTAAATAATAAGTATAAATCAAGTTTTTAATTAAATGATTCAATTCAATTCAATTAAAATTGAAAAAATATGAAACGATTACATATTTTTCTTATTAAATCGTTTATTGGTCCATTTCTTGCAACTTTCTTCATATCAATTTTCCTCTTATTAATGCAATTTTTATGGAAATATATTGATGATTTAGTTGGAAAAGGTCTTGAAATACATCAACTAGCTGAACTTTTATTTTATGCTTCTGCAAGATTCATTCCGATTGCACTACCAATATCAGTTTTACTATCTTCTGTTTTGGTGTTTGGAAAACTTGCTGAACAATATGAATTGGCAGCGTTGAAATCTTCAGGAATATCTCTTTATAGATTAATGATGCCTATAGGTGTCTTAGTGATCATAATTTCTTTTAGTTCCTTTTTATTTTCAAACTATTTAATGCCTATTGCTAATTTGAAAAATGGATCTATGATATATGATATACAAAAAACAAAACCAACACTAAATATTAAGGAAGGTGTTTTTTATAATGACATCAAAGGTTTCAGCATTAAAGTTGGAAAAAAAGATAAAGATGGAAAAACTGTATTTGATCTATTAATTTACGATCACAGATCAGGAAAATCAAATAATAATTTAATAATTGCAGAAAAAGGTAAATTAGAATTAACACCAGATAATAACTATCTTATTATTAAACTATATAATGGATACTCCTACAACGATATAGACGAAAGTTCAATTGAAAAAAAATTTCCATTTAGAGTAACAAAGTTCAAAAGAAATAAAGTAAAAATTGACCTAAATGAATTTAAGACAAAAGTAAATAGTGAAGAACTGTATAGAGGTCATTATGCAATGTTAAATAATTCTCAGTTAACAAATGCAATTGATTCATTAACAAATAGATATATGCAAAATAAAGAGATTTTCACAAAAAATATTTCAGAGAGATATAACAAAAGTTTCATTAACAAAAAAACTCTCAACAAATCGAATCTTGGATGGATGATTAAATATTCGACTGTATCAATAATCGAAAATCAAAATAAAAAGGAAATAAAAAGTAAACGGGAAAAAACGAATATATTTAGAAAGTACAATATTGCACTAAACAAATTAAGATCATTAAAATCAATAACTAAATCTCATCATAGTAGCTTGAAATACAGAGAAATTATCATAAATAAACATAAAATTGAATGGCATAGAAAATACAGTCTTGCAATTGCATGCTTTTTATTTTTCTTAGTTGGCGCTCCATTAGGAGCAATTGTTAAAAAAGGCAGTTTTGGAGTCCCTGTACTTCTTTCAGTTACAATTTTCATACTATACCATGTACTAAATATGATTGGAGAAAAATCTGCAAAAGAACTAACCATGCAAGCATATGAAGGTATGTGGATAGCAAACTTAGTATGTTTACCCTTTGCATTTTTCTTACTACATAAAGCTAAAAACGATTTAAAGTTGTTTAATCTTACAAGAGTTTATTTATTCTTTAATTCGAAGAAAAAATAATTTTTAGCATTATTTATATTAATTTTGCAATAAAATAAAAAAAATGAATTTTAATTGTATTGAAGAGGCGATTGAAGATATTAAAAATGGGAAAATAGTCATTGTTATTGATGATGAAAATAGAGAGAATGAGGGTGATTTTGTTGCTGCAGCTGAAAAAATCTCTCCTGAAATAATAAATTTCATGGCAACCCATGGTAAAGGGTTAATTTGTACTCCTTTACTTGAAAGTAGATGTGATGAGCTTGAATTAGAACTTATGATCGGAAAGAACTCTTCATTATTTGAAACTCCATTTACGATATCAGTTGATTTAATCGGAAATGGATGTACAACAGGAATTTCTGCCCAAGACAGAGCAAAAACAGTAAAAGCTCTAACAGAAAAAAACACAAGTCCTGACATGTTAGCTAGACCAGGTCATATTTTTCCTCTCAAAGCAAGAAACGGAGGTGTTCTTAGAAGAGCTGGTCATACTGAAGCTGCCGTAGATTTAGCAAGATTAGCTGGACTATATCCAGCAGGAGTTATTGTTGAAATACTCAATAATGACGGTACAATGGCAAGGACACCAGAACTATTTGAAATTGCAAAAAAATTCAATCTAAAATTTATAACAATTAAAGATTTGATTGAATATAGAGTTAAAAACGAATCATTAATAAAAGAAATGGCAAATGTTAAGCTTCCAACAAAATTTGGTGATTTCAAAATGAAAGCTTTTAAACAAATTACAACAAATCAAGTTCATTTAGCAATCTTTAAAGGTAATATTAACAAAACTGATAAAACTCTAGTTAGAGTACATTCTTCCTGCATGACAGGTGATATCTTTGGTAGTTGCAGATGTGATTGTGGGCATCAATTGGAAGAGGCTTTGAAAAAAATAGAGAAAGAAGGAAAAGGTATTCTTGTATACATGAACCAAGAGGGAAGAGGAATTGGCTTAGTAAATAAATTAAAAGCATATGAACTTCAAGAAAAGGGAAGAGATACAGTTGAAGCCAATATCGAACTAGGATTTAAAGCCGATGAAAGAGATTATGGAATAGGAGCTCAAATTATTAGAGAAATAGGTGCAAGAAAAATTAGACTAATGAGCAACAATCCCAAAAAACGAGTTGGATTACTTGGATACGGTATTGAAATTCTAGAAACAGTCCCAATTGAAATTGATCCTAATAATCATAATAAAGAATACCTTAAAACTAAGAGAGATAAAATGGGACATTACTTACATAATCTTGAAAAATAATAAGATAATAATTTTAGCAATTGAATCATCCTGCGATGATACATCAGTAGCTGTTCTAAAAGACAATGAAGTACTATCAAATATTGTATCTAATCAAGATGTACACGCATTCTACGGAGGAGTAGTTCCTGAACTAGCTTCAAGAGAACATCAAAAAAATATTGTTCCTACAGTTGATATGGCAATAAGAAAAGCAAACATCTGTAAAAAAGATATTAATGCTATTGCATTTACTAAAGGACCCGGACTTTTAGGCTCACTAATTGTTGGTAGTTCATTCGCTAAATCATTAGCTTTAGCATTAAATATTCCCTTGATTTCTGTTGATCATATGAAAGGTCATATTTTAGCCCATTTTATAAAAAACAATGAATATACTCCTCCAAATTTCCCATTTATTTGTTTAACTGTTTCAGGTGGACACACACAGTTAGTAAAAGTTTCATCTCCATATGATATGGAAATCATAGGTCAAACTTTAGATGATGCTGCAGGAGAAGCATTTGATAAATCTGCCAAAATTCTAGGATTAGAATATCCAGGCGGACCATTGATTGATAAATATGCAAAAAAGGGAAATAACTTAGCTTATAAATTTGGCAAACCCAAAGTAAAAGAGTTGGATTTTAGTTTTAGTGGACTAAAAACTTCAATTCTTTATAGAATTAAAAAAGAGGTAGAACTTAAAGATAATTTTATTGAAAATAACTTAAATGATATTTGTGCATCTATTCAGCATAGCATTGTTAATATTTTAATTGATAAAGTAGAAAAAGCAATTATTCAAACTGGAATAAATGAGATAGCTATCGCTGGTGGTGTCTCTGCAAATTCATACTTAAGATCTAGATTTAAGATTTTAGCGAACGAAAAAAAACTAAGATTACATATCCCTAAATTTGAATATTGTACAGATAATGCAGCAATGATTGGAATACAAGGTTATTTTAAATACCTTAAAAAAGATTTTTCAAGTCAAAATGAAACACCAAGTGCATCACTAAGATTTTAAAAATAAAATACTTTCGTCTATTGCAGATTGGAGATTATTGGGCATTGAAGATTTCATGTAGGGATGATAAGAATTAAAAACATGGTCTGCACTTCTAATAATTATAATTGACACATTATTATTCAAGAGTTTCATTTCTTTAGCCTCATCAACGGAAACTGTAGAATCCTCATCTCCATGAACAATTAAGTGAGGAATAGAAATAGACTTGATAGCATTTTGCATATTTAACCTTTCAAAATTATTCAAACAATCTTCATAAAACTGATAATTCATAGGCATATTTTGTTGTGTTCTTGAGTTAAAAATGTATAATACACCATCTTTTTTCCATTGTTTTAAACGATTATTTTTAGATAAACGTTTTAATAAATCTGATGGAGAGGACCATGTTATCAAGCTTGTTATCCTAGAATCCTCGGCAGATTTTAAAATTGAAATAGCTCCTCCTCTACTATGTCCAAATAAAGAAATAGGTGAATTTTTATATCTAATTCTAACCCAATTAATTACTAAGCCCAAATCATCTAATTCAGTAGTAAAATTATTGTTTGCAAAAGCATCGAGATCAACAAAATTATCAGGAGATTCTATTGATGTTCCATTATATGAGAAGTTAAACTTAACAAAAACATAACCTTTACTAGCAAAAAAAATAGCCATTTTATTAAATGTTCCCCAATCTTTAAATCCTTTAAATCCATGAGAAAAAATAATTATACTTTTGATTTTTTTTATTGGTTCGTGAACATCAAGAAGAATAGGTTTACTTCTTGAACCATTAATAATTTCTTCATATATTTTCACAACTTTAAGATAATCTATGATAAAATCTCAGCTACTTTATCAGCAGCATCCTGCAATAAAATAACCGATTCAACCTGTAAACCACTTTTATCTATTAATTTCTTTGCTTCTTTGGCATTTGTCCCCTGCAATCTAACAATAAGAGGGATATTAATTTGATCAATATTTTTATAGGCATCAACAATTCCTTGGGCAACTCTATCACATCTTACGATACCTCCAAATATATTTACTAGTATAGCTTTAACTTCTTTGTCTTTAAGAATAATTCTAAATGCTTGCTCTACTCTAGAAGCATTCGCAGTACCACCAACATCTAAAAAATTTGCAGGATTTCCTCCAGCCATTTTGATTATATCCATTGTTGCCATAGCAAGTCCTGCTCCATTTACCATACAACCAACATTACCATCAAGCTTAATGAAATTTAATCCGTATTCATCTGCTTCTAATTCTGTAGGATCTTCTTCATTTTTATCTCTTAATTGAATTAAATCCTTATGTCGAAACATTGCATTATTATCAATAGTAACCTTAGCATCAACAGCCATAATTTTATTATCGGAAGTTTTAAGAACTGGATTAATTTCAAATAATGTTGAATCAGTTTTATCATATGCTGTATATAAACACTTAACAAAACTAACCATCTCTTTAAAGGATGTACCAGAAAGACCTAAATTAAAAGCTACTTTTCTACATTGAAAATTAGTAATTCCTACTTTTGGATCTATTTCTTCAGTAAAAATTAAATGAGGTGTTTTTTCAGCTACTTTTTCAATGTCCATACCTCCTTCAGTAGAGTACATTATCATATTTCTTCCAGTTGCCCTATTTAATAGAACTGACATATAAAATTCTGAGGGATCACTTTCTCCTGGATAATATACATCTTCTGCAACTAAAATTTTCCTGACTAATTTTCCATTTGATGAAGTTTGAGGAGTGACTAAATTCATTCCTAAGATCTCATTAGAAATTTTCTTAACATCATCTATTGATTTTGCTAATTTAACGCCACCACCTTTTCCTCTACCACCAGCATGAATCTGTGCTTTAATAACCCACCATTTTGTTCCAGTTTCTAAATTTAATTTTTTAGCAGCTGAAACAGCGTCATTTACATTATCTGCAACTACTCCTTTTTGTATTCTAACTCCGAAACTATTTAAAAGTTCCTTTCCTTGATATTCGTGTAAATTCATATATTTTGATTAAGTTACAAAAGTAAAGTATTGAATTAAATTAACCATAGTTAATTTAATTAAATTATATCTTTGCAAAGATAAAATTGACTCATGAAACTTATTCAATTAATTTTCTTTTTAATGTTCTTTTCTATTAATTGCCTAAGTCAGTTTTATGAAAAAAAAACATATAAAATTCAAAGAGTAAATAACTCGATTAAAATTGATGGAAAACTAAATGAAAAAATATGGTCTAATTTACCATTAGCTAAAAATTTTGTTCAAATTAACCCCAATAATGGACAAAAAGAAAGAGATAGACAAAAAACTGAAGTAAGAATATGTTATAATGACCAAAGCATTTTTTTTGGAGTTATCATGTATGACAATGCTCCTGATAGTATATTAAAAGAATTATCTAAAAGAGATGAGGAAAATAAAAATTTTGATGCCTTTAATATATTTATAGATCCATTTAACAATGGTCAAGTTGAGTATAACTTTTCAGTTACTGCAGGTGGAGTTCAAATAGACAGAAAATTCTCGAAAACAGGTATTGACAAAAATTGGGATGCAGTATGGAAATCAGAAGTAAAAATTACCGACTTTGGATGGATAGCAGAGATTGAAATTCCTTTCTCTCAATTTAGATTTTCTAATGAAAATAATGAATGGGGACTAAATATGTCTAGATCAATTAGAAGATTTAGAGAAGACTATAGTTGGAATCCAATAAACATTAAATATAATGATTATGCACTTCAAGCAGGGAAACTAGTTAATTTTAAAAACATAAATTCACCAATTAGGCTTTCATTTATGCCATACGCATCAATATATTTAGAAAAATATAAAACAGACATCAACATACCTTACAATTATGGACTTGATTTAAAATACGGAATAAATAAAAGTTTTACATTAGACATGACATTAATTCCAGATTTTGGACAGGTAAGCTCTGACGATATGGTATTAAATCTATCCCCTTTTGAGATAAAATATGATGAAAAAAGACAATTTTTTAATGAAGGAATCGAACTTTTTAATAAAGGGCAAGATATGTTCTATAGTAGAAGGCTTCAAAATGATCTAATTAACGCAACAAAGATTACTGGTAGAACAAAAAAAGGATATGGCGTTGCATTATTAAATGCTATTACTAATAAAAATGATGATAATCCATTAACTAACTACAATGCTACTATACTTGACAAAACATTTGGAAATAGTTCTTCATTTAGTGTTATGAATACGAACATGGTTAAAATGAATGATGAAAAAACAGCGAATGTTACTGGAGTATTCACAAGAGTTAACAACAAAGATAATTCAAGAGTATATATTGGAGAGCTAAAATTAAGTCAAGAATATTTTAATAGTGAAAGAACGTTAGGTTACTCTGGGAAATTTGCAATAGGTAGTTCAAATGGAAACTTTCAATATGATTTATATACATTTTTTAAAGATGATAAATACAATCCAAATGACTTTGGTTTTTCATACTCTAATAATGAAATAATTAATGGATTAGAGTTAAGGTATAAGCAATTTAATAAAAGTGAAAAATTAATTGATTTTGCAACTTCAATTGAAGCAGAATATAAAACATTGTTTACGGATCAAAATTTTGTTAGTTTAGAATTAGAATCAGAAACAAAAGCAACTTTAAAAAATTATACAACAATATTTTTTAGATGTAAAATAAATCCTTTTGAAACAAATGATTATTACGAAGCACGATCAAATAATTTGTTAAATCCAGTAAAGAAATCTAAATCATTTTATTTTGGAAGTTGGATTTCAACAGATTATAGAAAAAAAATAGCTTTAGATATTAGTGGTGGTATTTCTACTAGTCCACTTTATCAGGGAAATACGTTTAGGTGGAGGATATCGCCAAGATATAGAGTTAGCAATAGCTTTTCTTTAAAATATGTACTGTCTGTAAGAAATCAAATTAATGATATTGGATTTGTAACCAATGATACTTTAGGATTTTTTGTTAACCCTCCAATTGTAGATATTATATTTGCTAAAAGAAATACAAGAATGATAACAAACGTTTTTAGCTTAAATTATATTATTAATAATAAAATGAACATATCTGCAAAATTAAGATATCATCTTGATCAAGTAGAAAATAAGGAATTTAAAGTATTAGAAAACAATGGTTATTTATACGAAAGTCAATATTATGGAGAACATGATATTAATTATACAACTTGGACTTCTGATATTGCTTTCAACTGGGAATTCTCTGCTGGAAGTCAATTAAGTTTAGTGTGGAAAAATAATATAGATAATCAAAATAACTATATCACGAATCATTGGATAGATAATGTTAATAATTCTTTTAATCTAGATCAACAAAATAGTATATCATTAAAATTGATCTATTTTATTGATTATTTAAATTTAAATATATGATAGAAGTAAAAAACTTAGACTTTAAATATGGCGAAATTAATGTGCTAAATAAAATTAATTTTAAGGTTAAAAATGGTGAATTTTTAAGTATCATTGGAGATTCAGGTGCTGGTAAAACAACTCTTCTTCAATTATTAGGAACACTTAAGAAGATACAAAATGGTACAATCATAATAAATAATAAAGATGTTAGTAAACTAAATGAAAGGGAACTGTCAAATGTAAGAAATAAAGAAATAGGATTTGTATTCCAGTTTCATAATTTAATACATGAATTTACTGCACTTGAAAACATTTGCTTACCCGCAATGGTAGACAACACTTATAACAAAAAAATAACTGAGGAAAGAGCTAAAGAACTACTTAAATATTTAAATATTATAGATAGAGCAAACCATAAACCAAGTGAGCTTTCAGGTGGAGAACAACAAAGAGTAGCAGTTGCTAGAGCAATGATAAATGAGCCATCAATCTTGTTAGCTGATGAACCTTTTGGTAATCTAGATTCAAAAAATGCAAAACTCCTTCATGAACTACTCGTTAAGCTTAATAAAGAAAAAAAACAAACTATTATCATTAGTAGTCACAATAAAAATTTAATTAAATTATCAGATAGAATTTTAGAAATAAAAGATGGTAAAATAATTTAAATAGCTAACTGTAGATAATCAACATAAATAATTTATATTTGCGCTTTGATGATTTATCAAAAGCCACAACTTCTTTATGCTCTTATTGCAATTGCAATACCCATCATCATTCATCTCTTTAATTTAACTAGATCAAAAAAAATTAATTTCAGTAGCAATAGGTTACTAAAAGAAGTTAAGGAAAAAAATCAGAAAAAATCTAAGTTAAAGAATATCTTACTTTTAATTAGTAGAATTTTAGCAATCTCTTTTTTAGTATTTGCATTTGCAAAACCAATTATTCCTTCTAAAAATGCAACAAATTCAAATAAAATCATAATCTATTTAGATAACTCATTCAGTATGGATTTAAATACAGGGGAATATAATGTGTTTAATAAAGCAAAAAAAACTGCAAAAGAAATTGCAATGTCCTACTCTGATAAAAAAGATTTTTATTTGGTAACAAATGATTATTTGAGTTCAAATCTAAGTTCACTAAATCAAGAAGAAATAGTAAAAAGTATAGAAGACGTTAAAATATCATCAGCTATAAAGTCTATTCCAAATATAATATCTAGAGTTAACAAAATATCAAAAAACAATAAAACTTATATTATTTCAGATTTTCAAAAAAACTCAAGCCATATTCATAAATTAAAGACAGAAGAAATTAATTCAAAAATATCTTTTTTAAAAATTCCAAATATTAACACTGATAACATAATTATAGATAGCTTATTTTTATATGAAAAATCAAGTGAAATTAACCAGTACTGTGTAGATTTATACATAACTAGTAATAGTTTCAAAAAGATTGAAAACGAATCGATATTTTTAATTATAAATAATAAACAAAAATCTCAAAAAATTGTTAACTTATCTCCTAAAGAATCAAAAAAAATTACTTTTGATTTTATTGAGAATGACAATAAATTCATTTGTGGTGAAATTCAAACATCAGATAATTTAGTTACCTATGATAATAGTTTTTATTTCACATACAATAAGATTAGAAAAGCAAATATTTCCATAATAAATAATACCAAACTTAATCAAGGATTAGAAACATTATTTAATTTAGATACATCATTGTTTGTAACTAGTAATTTTAATTCTTCAAATATTCAAAGTAATTTAGTTTTGAAATCTGATTTAGTTATTCTTAATGAAGTAGATCAGATAAATGATGGAGTTATTGCTTCATTACAATCATATGTAAGCGATGGAGGCTCATTGTTAATTATACCTCCTGATATTGACAAAATTATTGATTTTAAAAAATATAACTCACTACTAGAAAAATTTTCTTTAAATACTATAAGAGATTACAAAGAAGAAAAAATTTTAATAAATAAATTAAACATAGATAATTCAATTTTTAAAAATGTATTTAAAGATAAAATTGAAAAAATAAATTTCCCAAAAGCTATTAAATATTACAGAATTAACGATAAAGTTTTGAATACAAGTATTATATCTTTTGAAAATAATTTTAATTTTCTAGTATCATATGCTAAAAATAAAGGCGTAATATTTCAATTTACAAATCCGCTAAACGAGAAATATAATAATTTCTTTCAACATGCATTATTTGTTCCAACAATGATTAATATAGCTAGAATGTCAACAAGGCATAAGAACTACAATATTATTGGAAAGAATGATGAAATTATACTTGATAATCTTAAAACTAAAGATAATAAAGTAAGTATTAAAAATAATAATACTGACTTTATTGCTGAGATTAAAAAACTAAACGGCAAATCTATTCTAGATAATTATCATATGATAAAAAATAGTGGAATCTATGATATTGTTATAAAAAATAAAGTAATCAATAAAATTGCATTTAATGCAATGACTCAAGAAGGTAATACTGACCAGTTAAGTAACGACGAAATAAAAAAATTTTCAAAAAATACAAACAATATTAAATTAATAGAAACAAAAAATAAGCTAAAAGAAACAATTAAAAGTATAGAATCAGATAAAGAATACTGGAAAATTTTTCTAATAGCATCTTTATTCTTTATTTTATTAGAAATAGTTATTTTAAAATTATTAAAATCATGAATATATTAATTAAATCTGCAAAAATTATTGATATAAATAGTAAGTATCATAATAAAAATTATGATATATTAATTCAAGATGAAGTTATCACACATATAGATAAAATTATTAATCCTGAAAAATTAAATTTGAAAAAGGAAAATCTAGTTTTGTTTAAACAAAAAAATTTACATGTCTCTACAGGTTGGTTTGACTTACATGTAAATTTTGGAGAACCTGGATTCGAACAAAAAGAAACATTAGAATCAGGAACAAACGCTGCAATAAAAGGTGGGTTTACAGGTGTCTTAGTTATGCCCAATAATAATCCAAACATTGATAATCGAAGCATGGTTGAGTATATAAAAAATATTACTTCAGATAATATCATTGATGTTATTCCTGCAGGAAATATCACAAAGAATCAAAAAGGAACAAATATTGTTGAAATGCACGATATGAATAAAGCTGGATGTAATGTTTTTACAGATGATAAAAATTCACTACAAAAAAATGAGTTAATGAAAATAGCTATGCTTTATTCAAAAGATACAAATTCAACCATAATGAATTTTCCAATTGAAAAAAGTTTAGCAAACGACGGAAATATGAATGAAGGTGTTGTAAGTACCAGATTAGGAATTAAAGGAATACCTTCAATTTCTGAAGAAATAATGGTTGATAGAGACCTTAATCTATGTGACTACACAAATTGCAAGCTACATTTAAGTTATTTATCAACAAAAAAAAGTGTAGATAAGTTACATATAGCCAAACAAAATGGATTAAATGTAACTGCAGATGTTACATTGCATAATCTTATTTTAACAGATGACTTAGTTAATAATTTTGACACTAGATATAAAGTGTTACCTCCGCTACGAAATTCTGAGGATAATAATGCGCTTATAATGGGAATTATAAATGATACGATAGATGCGATAAGTACTGATCATTGTCCAATTACAGATGAAGAGAAAAAAATTGAATTTGATAATGCAGCATTTGGCATAATAGGTCTAGAAAGTGCATTTGGAATTTTAGTTAAAAACATTGTTCCAAAAGTTAGTTTATCAAAACTAATTCAAAAAATATCAACAAATCCAAGGCAAATATCAGGTCTTCCTTTAATATCAGTAGAAGAAGGTCAAATAGCAAATTTAACACTTTTTGATCCAGACAAAGAATGGATATTTAATGAAGATGATATTAAATCTAAATCAAACAACACTCCTTTTATAGGTGAAAAATTAAAAGGAAAACCCATTGCAATTATCAATAATGGGAAAGTTGCAAATTGTTAATTAAATATTGTTTTTCTTTCTACATGTCCATCATCATAAATAAATATTACAATTTTATTGTTAGTTAATTTAGTTGAATCTAACTCTCTACCGATCAAATCAGTAATCTTAATAATATTTCTATTTTTATTAGTTAAGTTTACAACTTCAGTGGAATTAGGTTTAGCTTCATATAAATATAAATCATCAACAGCAGCCTCAATTAAACTCCCCCCATCTAAATTTTGACCTAAACGAATACTGTCAGAAGCAATAAACTTAATTTGAACATTATTTGATGGTGTAACATAGTCAGAAACTCTAAATGCAAACTTACGCCAGCTTATATCCGAAGAAATATTATCCTCAACATAATGCCAATTAACACCATCATTAGTAATCATTACTTGCCACCAATCTGCTCCAGGATTTGCTCCACTGTAAGGACTATTGGTATACCATCTAAAATATGAAAAGGCAGGATTATTTAAATTAGTCAAGTCGTAATAAGGAGAATATAAAGTAGTATGTCCACCATCAACATCATTTGTTCCTAACCCATCATTAACAGAGGACGCATTTCCTGTAAATGCACATTGTAAGCCACCAATTGTATGTTGTTGGTCAGTTTGACAAATAGTTGAAGGGTCATTAGGATCTCCATAAGATGGAATAGGCGCCCCAATTTCCCATATACCAGTTGTAGCATTATCATCTACTCCTCCAGTCTGCCAAAAACCAAAATTTGCATCAAAATCTTCTTCCTCAACTAAATCAAATCCAATCATGATAAAATAAGGTAAATTGGCATTTTTAATAGGATCCAAATTAGCTGCAATAGGATTTACCCCAGATTCATTTCCGAAATTATCTGTCAAAGAAAGGTAATAAGCAATAACAGTCCCATTTTGTTGAGGAGGAATATTAGTATTAGCATTTATAGGTCCATTCATATTAAGAACATTCCATGAATTAGAGTTATTTAATCTGTAATAACAATTAGCAGATGAAAGAGCCCATGGGTAAGTTAGACTTATGTTTGCATTTATTGATATTGGAGTATTTGAACTTGCATTGATGACAGGAGTATGTGTAACTACTGCATTTGAAAGAAGAGTTATTCCATGCTTATTAAATGCATCTACAATAGCATTGTCATTAGGAGTTCCATTACTTAAATCAGCATCGTTATCATCAGCATATAAAACTTCTAATAAAATATCTGTATATATTTCTCCTTCGTTTCCATTAGGACCATCGATACCACTATCATATGTTGATTTAAATAAATCTAACATTTGTGACATACTACCTAAATTTAAATATAAGTCCCAAAAAGCACCAGCTATAATTTCTCCATCTGCATGTACTTCTCCAACTAAATCCTGAGGGTATACTTTGATATCTTGATCGTATCTTCTAACAAAAATATTTGGATCAACAAGATCCCATCCATATCCAAGCACAGGTATTTCTGTTAAAGATAATGCCCAAATATCCGCATAACCTTCATTTAATCCTCCATTCCACATTCCTGAACCACCATTATATCTACCATTATTAATTGCATGACCATATTCATGATAAACAACGTCAGGAAGGTTAGCAGTTGCATGGCAACCCCCGCCTTGTGCATAGAAATTAATAGAACTGCCATCGTAATAAGCATTGCAGCTTCCGGTTACATCGATATTAGTTTGCATTGGATTATCTAATCCTGTGTATGTTGGAAAAACTGTTTTCAGATGATCATGAATCTCATTTACAGCCCAATAAGCAGTCCTTTCTTGAATTGTAGAATTAAAGTTGTCAAAAGTAACATTAGATACAGAAGAAAGATTTTGAAAAATTTCAGGAGTTGATCCATTAGTTTCAACATCTGCAAATTGACCCTCTAATTTATATCTAACTGGCGATCCAATTGCAAGAGGTAAAAAAACTTCTCCATTAACATCTGTAAAATAATTAGTGTTTGTTGCCTGATCAATTGATTTTAAATATTTAAATTTCTCATTACTAGAGTTATTGTAAGGGTTAGTAGGATATACTGAACCTGAAACAGTTGCTGTACCATTTAAAGGTGGTGCTTCATATAAAACAGTATTTTTTCGCATTAACAATTCCCCATTATGTGCATCTACGTAGCATAAATAATTTGCTGGACCTTCACTAATTCTAGTAGAAAAATAAACTTCATAAATCAAATGATATTTATAATGCTTGTTATGAGGTACTGCAAGAATTTTTAAATTATCTTTTACTAAAAGATTATTGTAATCTTCTGAAATATTAGTAAGAGCAGCTTGGGCAGCTTGTGCAGATGATAGTTTAGGAATTGTTGTAACATTAATATCGTTAAAAATATCTAAACCAAAAGTTACTAATTGATTACTTAAATCAAACTTTGAATAAATCTCACTATTGATTACTTCCAAACCATTATAAAACTGTGTATAAATCACATTTGTATACTTCTTACTTTTTAAAGTAGATTTAACTCTAACATCATCAGGAATAATAAAATTATTCTTTTCTAAAAACTCAATAAAATTATCAACATAAATTGGAGAACCAAATGCCCTGTGAGGTAGCTGATTGCATTCATTAAAGATTACATACCAATTATTATACTTTTGTGTAAAATTACTCCACAATGATGATTGTCTCAAAAATTGTTGATTTTCTTGATTAAAAACTCTAGCATTCTTAATGTATCTTATTTCATTTTTATCTGAATGATTATGCTTATGTGCATAAACAGAAATTGAAAGAAAAAAAGCTAAAAAAAGTATTTTAATTTTCATATTATTTTTTTTGTAAAGTTAAGAAATTTAAATTCGAAAAAATACTAAGATTTTAAGACAATCTTTTGAGAATCATAAGCTAATTGAATATGATCAGGTAATTCATTATTTACATCATCATGTAATCCCATCATATGAGAGACATGAGTTAATAGAGCCTTTTCTGGTCTTATTTCACTAATTAAGTTAATTGCCTGATCCAAATTAAAATGAGAAATATGTTCTTTTTTTCTAAGAGCATCTAAAACAATTAGTTTTGCATTAAACATCTTTTTCTTCTCATTTTCAGAAATATAGCTAACATCAGTTAAATAGATAAAATCTCTTATTCTGAATCCAAATACTTGCATTTTATAATGACGTGCTTCAATAGGAATTATATCAATATTATTAATTTGAAAATTGGAATTAGTAAAAATATTAGTATTTACTCTTGGAACTCCTGGGTAGTTGTTATCTGTAAAAATATAAG
>MDTC01123017.1_pt1 | contig 16205 bp, 9 predicted proteins | sample 811181 | NCBI WGS metagenome assembly MDTC01 (sample SAMN05326644, study PRJNA326480) | marine metagenome | isolation source: seawater | place: Pacific Ocean: North | collected 2011
AATTTTTAATTTGGTTCTTTCTCACTCTCAATACAAGAATACTACCAAAAATATTATAAAAAGTCAAGCATTATTTTTCTTAAAGTTACTTATTTTTAACTAAATAACGACTACCATCAGGTTCAATGATGAGTTTAAACAATCCAGATTCAATCATCTTTTCTAGTTTGCTCTTTGAATCCGATTGCTTACGATAAGGTGCTCCAAAAACTCTTTCGTTTTCACGCGCACTTGGAGCATATGCTTGCTTTTGAGCTCTTAGCATTCGTTGATGCGAACTACCTTGATACAAGTCCATAATTGATTTACCCTTTGTATTTCCATACTTTGAAGGTAATCTGCGTGTTCGGTCTGACATAGATGGTTTTCCAATGGGATAACCACTTGCAGAAATTTGAGATGGATTTCCTTTGATTGAACCATCAACCATTGCAACCGTTGTTTGAGTCGCAATGATAAGTGAAAATGCTAAGAATAATGTGTTTAATAATTTTTTCATAGTTTAATTTTGATTATTCCTAAGAGTACCAAATCTTAGTCGTTTTGTCAATAAAAAAATTATAAAAACTCTTTATCACTTCATGAAATCAGAATTTTTCATAAAAGAAACTATGATATAACGAGTTCCTTTAGTAGTTGCTCTTGCACCATGTTTGTGTGTAATATTTCCAGGATGAATGCTGACATATCCTTGTTTCTCTTTAATTAACTTCTTTTGGTGAGAGAAATATGTTCCACCACCTTCATATTCCTCAAAGTTTGAAAGAGTAACAAGTGCCGTAATATTAGAATGATCGTGGTGCAAACTTAAATGACCCTGAGCATGAGGAACGTACTTCGCAAGAAAGTCTTCAGATAGCATATCATCCCAACCCTTTCCATCAAGTTGAAATGCATGAATACTTGCAGGAATTACATACTCTCGTAGCACTTCATAATAAATTCCTTCAAAATTAAGATCATTTAAAAGCATATCGGTTGTAGGATAATACTCATGTCTATCAGTTGTCCATTTATTTGAATGCTCTGCTTCTTCACGTATTTTTTCACAAAATTCTTGTGTAAACAAAGGCATTGAAAAGCAATTGTCAAACGGCTCATCCATTATCAATTCCCATTCTTGTGTTCTTGCTGAATAAGTAATAAACTTTTTCTTCCACTCTTCTACATTGTCATAGTAAGAATATAAATCTGGATGTAGAACTGAACTATTTTGTTCTTCAACTTCAACTCTAGGTCCAGAATCTTGCGATGGACGATTTTGAGAAACAATATCACCATCTACCCCAAATGAAGATAACCCACTTGGTACGAAGCTTAAATCAGTACGAATATGCCCCACGGTTGATGCAATCAAAAAATCATCAACGGCAAATATGTTTTTATGAAAATTAGATTTTAATAAGAAGGATACACCTTTTGCTGATAAAATATAAGCATGGCTATTAAAACTTGGTGCTGGTATTACAAGTGTTCCATCTTCAAATGGTTTATCTTCAAATTTATTTCCTTGCCAATTAAAGATTGGATTTCTTCCCAAGTAAAACAATCCGAAATCATTTGGAAGTTTATTTAAAACTTCTAAACTTAATTCACAATTGACTTCAAAATCATCTTCAAGTATCAATATATTTTTAAAATTATTTGAATGTGCGTGTTTCCAAATTTTATGATGTGAAATTCCACATCCCAATTCTCCTGCATTTACATCATCTGACCAAAATGAATTAGGATGATTTTCCAGTTTCCATCCAGCATATGGTTTATATCCATTAGTTGATAACCATTCGTCATCTAAATTTGCTCCATTTGTTCCTTTTTTACATACAATAGGACCATCATACCAAGGCATTAGTTTTTTTCTAATACTTTCTGTCCATGAGTCAATTAACGATTGATTTACATTCAATGAAATTACGTAAACACAATCTAATTCAAATTTATTTATATCAACAGTATCCATATTAAATATATATTTGTCCCACAACTTTTTTATATTAGACCAATCTTTTAAATCAATGTAATTTGAAACTTTTGCAAAGTCAATTTTTTTCGTAATATTTTTAAGTGATTTTAAATTAAAACCCGATAAGGTTTCTTTTAAAGCAGCCACTTCAGTTGATATAGGTGTTACTCCATTTCCTAACATTTCAAGTGCAGTAATACAAAATGTTTCCTCGTACTCGGTTGGATAATACCAATACGAACACTTTGACATGAGTTTATACAATTTTTGTTGTGGCAACGAACCATAAAATTTTATATCGGTTTGATTTTTTATTTTGTCAGAAAAATGTTCTTTAAAAAAATCTAATCCATACTCAGGTGTTGCAATATGCAAAGAAGCATTTGGTTTTATTTTTTTTATATTAGGCCAATCTTCTAAAACTTTATCAAGTCCTCGTTCTGCATGAGAAGTATAAATAAATGAATCATTTATTTTTTTTGTCGTTTGAAACTTATTTGATTCAATTCCGTTTCCTATTACTATAACTTTATTAGCAATTAATGGATATTGTGAAATAAAATTATTTTTATGCCATTCTGTCAAACAAACCACATACGATAGACGTGTATCATTTAGTAAATAATCTCCACCGTTTTCCAATTCTTCTCCACGATGCCACGGGTAAAAATCTGTATTATGAATCCAAAAAAATGATTTATCAAAATTAAGGAAATCTAATTCTAGTAAATAATTTATGTAACTTACACCTATTACCCAATCAATTTTTGTTTCACCAATTTTGTTTTTAAATGATTCCAAGTCACAATATGTAACTGACTCAGATTCAATATTTGTTACACTACCCGTAACATAAACAGTATGCTCTTTTGCGAATTGTTTTGCTAAATGTATAATGCATTGCTCAGTACCACCAACTCCGGTGGTTTTTAGCAAATTTGGGTCAAGTGGTATTGATTGATATCCAGCATATATTACTATTATCATACGGTACTAAATAGTAACCAATAATTTAATTTATGTCAAAATATTTTTGGGAATCAAAGTCAAATACTAAATTTCTATCTAAATCAAAATATAACCAACTTTGTGCATCTGAGTGTACATTTGCATATGGATATGCAGTTTCACTTGTCCAAATCCATTGTTGATAACTATCAGACCAAATCCAGACTGAATCAAATGAATCGGATGATATAAACGACCAACCCAAATTTATGTGATAAATCCAACCACCCTCTGCAAATGAAGAAGGTTTTTGTGTACTAAAAAAATGACCAAACCAATCAACTTGATACCATGAGTTCCCTAAATCACGCACCATTTCAGTCCACTCCGTTTGTTGTTCTTCAAATACTGGAAAAAATTCAGTTTCATTTATTTCCTCAAATACAACTTCATGGTACACATCGGTTTCAATTGTTTCCTCTTGAGTTTCATCTATAATTACTGCATTTTCCACTTCCGTGTGTACTACCTCTGTGGTTGTTGATAGTAATGGTATATTTTCAGTTTGTCTTAAAGGCACATCTTCGTTTTCATTAAATGTAGGTTCATTTGAAAGTATATCTTCAACCTCTATGTCAGTATGTGTTTCCACGGTTAAATGCTCGTCTGTATCGGTGAGTATATCACTTTCTAAAACGTCATCCTCAAAAGATGGAATTATTATGTCACCCTCTGTAAATTCAGGAGATACTACTACATCCACATCAATACTCAGTGGATTCATATGCACTCTTGGAATATTGACTACGTTAAAATTTTGCTCTCTGTCGTTGATGTTAGTTTGCAACTCTGCTTCGTTGACATCAAATATTGGTTCTGATGCTAATATAAAATCAACCTGACCGAAATCATCTTCATCTATAAAATCCTCAAGTGTTTGTGCTGAAATCATATTTACCGTCAGAAAACTCAACACATATAATATTTGTTTATTTTTTACTCTCATTATGGTACATTACCAAAAAAATTATAAAAAGTCAAGTATTTTTTATAATAAATGAATAATACACAAATTAAATATTATATTTTAACTTTAGAAAGCGACCATAAAAAAATCCAAATAATGCACCACCAAGATGTGCAAAATGAGCAATCTCAGAGCTCTGTGAGAAAATACTATGATAAATTTCAATTGATAAATAAACCAAGACTAACCAACGAGCAGATATACTCATTGGAAACAGTATCAAATTAAATCGGTCTTTCGGAAACAACAATGTAAACGCAACCATGCATCCAAACACTCCACCCGATGCCCCAATTGTAATACCAGTGAAAATAGATTTTATGTATTCTCCATGCTCTAATGCAAACATTGTGTAACCAATTGGAGTGTGGGTTGAATCAAGTGGAAAGGGAGTGCCAAAGTAATTGTAAATAATTACCATGTTTGAGATAGTCTGAAAAATTGCTCCACCCAAAACACTTGCAAAAAATAATCCCAAAAAATTCTTTGCTCCAAACATCATTTCTATTTTTGATCCAAATAATACGAGCATCAACATATTGATGATTAAGTGGAATGGATCACCATGCAGAAAAGCATGAGATAAAAATTGTATTAAAGAAAAATTATCATTTCCAATGTATGCAAGGCCGTAGGTAACTCCAAACGATGGAAAATATATTGATTGCAACAGGTAACCAATTACAGATGCCCAAATCAATATCCTAATCTTTGAAAAAAACATATCAAGTAGAAAGATACAAATTGGGACCTGTAATTGTAAATGTAAATTTCTTTTTGTTGTTTTTAAAATCTCTTGCTTCGTACAAGTAACTTATTGCTTCTTTTTCATTAGGAAATTGCTTTTTTAGAAAAACACAATTTGTTTTTTTGTTTGTGATTGTTACTAAGTGAGGTTGATCGGAGAAGTTAGTATATTGATTCATTTGTTACGGTTTCCACATGATTATCATCATAATGATAAGAATAATAAGAAATGTTCCCCACGGATAATTTTCGTTCATGCGTATTTGTTGGTTATGGATTTTATTTTTGACAACAACGACTCAAAAAAAGTCAACTTCTTTTTGTAAATCGTCATTGTTGTAGTTTTAAAAGTGACAGTTCCACCTTTTTTGAGTAATGCTTTATATAGTTTGGGGTTTTTTTGTTTTGTAATTAGTATTGTTTTAATTTTCCCCATATAATATAAATATAAAATAAAAATTGGTTGTATTCAAGAAAAAAAAAAGAGTCACAGATTGTGACTCTTTTAAATAGATTGGTTTCCCAATCATTTTGTGATTTGGTTTTAGTTAGAATTTTTTAAATCTTCAATTTCTGATTTCAATGAATCTATTTTAGAAGATAAAACTTTTACCGATTCAATAAGCAACGGAACTACACGTGAATACTCAATATACAATCTATCATGGAGGTCTGGTGTTTCTTTGCTTCCATCTGTTGTATTTTCAAGTCTTGGTCTTGTTGACACAATTTCTGGAACAATTTTTTGTACCTCTTGTGCAATTAAACCTACTTGTGTACCTGAATCTGCTATTGATTCTTTCCACTTGAATGTTACACCTTGTAATTTTTTAACTTTATTTAAAGCATCGTTGCTATCAATTTCAACAATATCTTTTTTCAATCTTTTATCAGAGAAATTATAGTTTGATGCAAATCCTCTTACAGAGCAGAAATGTCCATCTGGAGTAATTGCAGCCTTCCAATTTCGTTTTGGGTCTCTTGACCCATTCCACTTACTATACAAGTCATTGTTTCTAAAATACAATGAAGTTGCTTCTATTACTGATGCAGGATTTGCATCATCAAGATTACCAAGAGTTGCAACTCTAAAACCTTCATATTGAGCATCCTTTACCATGTTATGGGAATATAATTTCTTTGAAGCACCTGTGTATTTCTTATACAATATCATGTGGGTATTTTTCGGAGATGCATCTTGGTGGAATATTTTTAACCATCCACGTTGTAGTGTCATTGCTTTATCACCAATCGAACCGAACAATTGTCCTGTTTTGGTGTTAAAGAATCTAAAATTATATTGACCTTTTCCTGCCATCATGTAATTCGAGACAGAATCATCAAACATATCCATTGAACAATAATCCCCACCTTTAGCATTCTTTAATTGTAGTTCTCCACCTTCTTTATCTGTATTTTGGTTATTGATTTGATGTACAGATTGTCTAGTATGCAAATATGTACCACCACTACTATAATCTTTTAACCAACCATTTACATACACAGGTTTATTGAAATAATAAGAACCACGATCAGTATAAAAATGAGCATGACTACTATTCAATGCTCCAATTTGCATATAACCATATTTAGTATTTATATTAGCACGATCATTAAGAACAAATGCCGTTCCTTGATGTTGATTTGTAAAATAAAATGCACCGTTACTATTCATTTGAATAAATGCTTTGTCAGTAGTTCCATTGCGGAAACGAATATACGGACTACCAGAACCTTGAAGAGCAAGTTTTAAGTCAGAAGATGTACTTATTGTTGTTGATTTTGATATAGTACCTCCACTAAATACACCACTTGCACCAGTTGCTCCTTTTTGACCCGGATTTCCTTTTGGACCTGTTGCTCCGTCACGACCTCCTGCTCCGTTTTTTCCTGGAGCACCTTTTTGACCAGGATTTCCTTTTGGTCCAGTAGAACCCGTTGAACCTCTTGGTCCGGCAGGTACAAAACTCAACTCTTTAGTTGCAATTTCATTTACATCATGATTCGATAAATAAACAAAAAATCTTTTTCCACTTCCAACAGATTCACTTCGTTTCAATGTACCATTAAAATAATAATGAACATGAGAATTATCGTATGTTATGGTAAATAAATCACTTGTTGAATAAGAACCCAAATCCTCTGTTATTCTCGTACCTTTTTCATATATTCTATACTTGGCACCTGAGTGTGGGTAAAATCCATAATCAATGTTATAGTACCTTGCACCATTATTTCTTGAAGTTGAACTACTCAAACCAATCATAAAACTTGTGTTTGTAGACTCAGGTCTAAAAGAAAGTGAACATCCACCAGTCAATACGTAATTTGTGTAAGCATATCCACTTGCCCAACCATTTCCACCACCTGTTTTTTTCAATGCATGACCTGTTGTATCCACTACAATGTTGCTTCTGAACCATTTTAAATGATGATTTGCATTACCAGCAAGACCGTTTGAACCAGTTGCTCCTTTTTGACCCGGATTTCCTTTTGGACCTTGTGTTCCGTTTGTTCCACTTTTACCAGTTGCTCCTTTGACACCTTGAATACCTCTATCACCTTTTGCTCCGTTAGTTCCCGGCACACCTTGTGGACCTTGTACTCCTTGTGGACCTTGTCGTCCATCTGGACCTTGTGCACCAGTATCACCTTTTGGTCCCGATGATCCTGTATCACCTTTTGGTCCTTGTGGTCCCTCTGATCCAGTATCACCTTTATCACCTTTATCACCTTTTGGTCCAGATGCTGATACTGCATCTTTAATCTGACTTAAGGTTACACGTGTTGTTTTACCATCTTGTCCTGCATCATTACCAGTTTTAGATGATTTATCAACTACCACAAATTCATCTGCGTCATTAAGACTTTGAATTTGATCCAATTCACTTATTTTTTTATTTTCTGCCATTATTATCTCCCAAGTATACGGGTTAAAATTACTTTTTATAATAATTATCTTATATATTAAATTTTATTATAAAAACTACAAAAAAAGGTTGGGTCAAAAGACCCAACCTTTTAAGTTTAATTGTTAATATTTGAATTAAAGTGCGGACACAATAAATGCAAATAATTCATCGTATCTGACTGCATATTGCTCTTTTCTCTCGAATCCTTCTTTTGGTTTATCGGATGTGACTTTTTCACCATCAATCATACTCTCATACCATATATCGTGACAAAGAACTGAATATTTAAAAGGATCTAAATTCTCACTTTTGAATATTTCAATTGCATCCTGTGCAATTATACCACAATGCAATCTTGCGTTGTCTTTTCCTTCACTTTCAATAGATGCTTTAAGTTTATACATTCTCATGCTTGACTTAAGTTTCTTTGCAACATTCTTTTCTGCTTCATCAAGTTCACGAATTTCATCTTTGTAGTTTTTATCAGATGTTGTCATATGTGACGATGCACAATAAACCGCCTTGAATCTTTGTCCAGAATATCCAAGCATTGGTTCGGAAAATGCAATCGGTACAATACGATATGGATTACTTTCACCAACTCTTGCTTGAACAGACAATGACAAGTGATGACCTGTTGATCCTTTTCCGTCTACTACAGTTAATTGAGCTCCACGGTGAGCAGTTTGGAATTGCATAGTTGCATGAGGTTCACGAACCATACCTGATGATTTCTGTACTACTGCGGTCAATCTTGCATTTGTTCCAGCCCAACCACGAACATAAATATCACCAGAACCTCTTCCAGGTTTTGCCATAATACTTAAATCATGATTTTGATCAATACCAAAAGCATGACGCCAAATAGTAGATGCTCCCGCATTCACACTATCTCCAATATGCATTTGAAGTCCATTATCACGAATTGCCAACACAGTTGAAACACCTTTATCTACGGTCTTCCATGTTCCATTTGTCCAACGAGAATTGTTACTCATATACAACATATGATTATTGGCAGAATATACCCCTTTCATTAAACCAGTAGATTTCATTTCAAAACGTCTACCTATTCTTAAACAAGATTCATCGTTTGCATTTGCATGACTGCGATTTATTGAGAATATTCGGTTTTTACCTGCATTATTTACACTATTCGCAGGAACTGTCTCATAATGACCACGTACAATTTCTCCGTTATGATCATACTGACATAATCCAAAACCTGCTTCACGACCTATAAGACGGGCAAATCCATTTGCATCAGTTTGAACATATCCATGTTTTCCATTTGAAGTTTTCATTTGAAGACCTTCACCACCTGATACTACTCCACCCGTGGTTGCAAGATTACCAGTAGCACTTCCCAAAGGTATTGCTGGTCCGTAATTTCTATATGAACTATGTGAATTCAATACAACAGGAGTTTTTTGAGTTACATAAGTTTGTCCACCAAATACATTATGATTTCTTAACTTTGTGTATAAAGTTACTTTGTGTGTTAAGTAAATCTGAAGAATTTTGTTACCGTATACAGTTGGATGCGCTGGACTTCCTTTGTATTGCTCTAACCAACGAACGGCTGTCATATGCTTGTAGTATCCACTATAAGCAACAACATTAGCATTTGCGTGTGTATAATGACGAGTTGCTTTTATTTGAATAAAACTATGTAGACCACTATTGTTGTCCCAAGCATATACATCAGCATGACCACGATTTGAATGAAAATCAACAAGACTTACCCATCCAGGTCCCACTGTTGCGGATTTATTACCAGTCCAGAAACTATCTGCATTTGCACCAGTTGCACCTTTTTGACCAGGATTTCCTTTTGGACCTGTTCCACCTGGATTTCCTTTTGGTCCTTGTGTTCCGTTTGTTCCACTTTTACCAGTTGCTCCCTTGACACCTTGAATACCTCTATCACCTTTTTGTCCTTTTCCGCCGGTTGATCCTTTTGTTCCATTTGTTCCGTTTCTTCCAGACGCACCTTTTTGTCCTGTAGCACCTTTTGGTCCACTTGGTACGAATGAAATCATATCTGTTGCAATTTTGTTTTCGTGTGCAATTGAAATATAAGCATGATATCTTTTTCCCGCACCCACACTGATTGATCTTATTAATGATCCATTTCTGTAAAAATGAACATGAGAATTATCGTATGTAATCGTAAAAATATCAGATACACTACAAGTTTTGTAATCTTCATAACTAGTACCATTTTTACGAGTATTAAATCTTTTGTCTGCTATATAGAACGCATAATCTATATTTTTGTATCTATTACCTGTATCTTGGTTGTCTGCTATATTATCGGCCAAACCAACCATGAAATAGTTAACTTGATTTTGTGCTTTAAATGATACAGAACATCCTCCTGAATAACTTATCGCAGTATGTGCATATCCAGTAGACCAAGAATTTCCACCTCCGATTTTTTTCAAAGATTGACCAGTTGGATCAGTATGAATCTTTCCATCTCCCATCCAACCTAAGTGGTGATTGGAATTTCCTGCAAGACCAGTTGCTCCAGTCGCACCTTTTTGACCCGTTGGACCTGTTCCACCTGGATTTCCTTTTGGTCCTTGAGCTCCTGTTTGACCAGTTTCTCCAGAATTACCTTTTTGTCCTTTTGCACCTGCGACACCGGTTTGACCAGTATCACCTTTATCACCTTTATCACCTTTATCACCTTGTGGTCCCTCTGATCCAGTATCACCTTTGTCACCTTTTGGTCCAGATGCTGATACGGCATCTTTTATCTGACTCAAGGTTACACGTGATGTTTTACCACTTGAACCAGCATCATTTCCACTATTGGTGGATTTATCCACTACCACAAATTCATCTGAGTCACTCAGACTCTGAATTTGGTCTAATTCACTTATTTTTTTATTATCTGCCATTATTATCTCCCTAATTACATGGGTTAAAATTACTTTTTATAATAATTATCTTATATATTAAATTTTATTATAAAAACTACAAAAAAGGTTGGGTCAAACGACCCAACCTTAAAAGCAGATAATTATACAAAGAATAATTAATTTCTTTGTTTTTTAAGTGTTTCAATTTCTTGTTTTAATTGTTGAATTGATCCGATTAGCAAAGGTACTAATGATTCGTAATCAACAGATTTTCTTTTTGGAGCAGTTTTTTGTCCTGGCATTTCAGATGGTTTATTTTCTTCAACAACTTGTGGAACAATTTTTTCAACTTCTTGTGCAATTAAACCAAGATTATTCTTTTTACGAGAATCATCTTTCCAATCAAACATAACAGGATTTAATTTCAGAATTTTATTCAAAGACTGAGTTCTGTTCAAAGATTTAATATTTTTCTTTTCACGTACATCTGAAATTTTTTGAAGTGATCCACGTATAAATAAATTTCCACTTTCCCCATGCATATGTGCTATCTCATGATATACTGGATTTGATCCTTCATTAACGCGAGTACGAGTATTCCAGAAAACAAATCCATGTCTAGCAGCTGCCATTACCGATGAAAAACCTGTGAATGTATTTTGCCATATATAATCTTTGCCAGTGCTTACAAACTTAGCACCACACGAAAAGTATGTTGCATCTCCGTAATGTCCGATACGATTCATGATACTACCATGAGAACCAATGTCAATTTGACTTTGACCCTTACGATAACTTCCTACTCTCAGCAAAGCAGAACCTTTTAAATCGTTACCGTGTGAAGTTATACGCATTAGTTCAGATTTAGCAGTATCTCCTTGAACTCCATTTACGGAGTTACCCATAAATCCTACACCAAATTGACCACCCAAACGAGTAAATCCATTTCCGTCTGAAGAAAGATAAGTATTCCAGTCACTTCTTGAAGCAGCCTTCATCTGTAAATGATCAATCACTTTTATTGTGTTCTTATTAAAAGTGACACCTCCTGTGAATGTAGCACCTGCGGTTGTAACAAACTTAGCTTTATTACGATAATCAATTATTTCTCCGTTGACTTGAAGTTGTTTACTAAAATAGAAATTGCTTCTGTCTGTAACAAAATGAGCATGACCTGTATTCATTGCTCCAATCTGCACATTACCATACCTACCACCAATTACTATACGGTCGTTTGCCACAGTCATATGTGAATTAGTTTCTGAATTCACTAAATACAATTGTCCGTTGGAATTCCACTGAATATATGCTTTATTGGTTGTTCCTTCACGAAAACGAATATATGGATTGCTTGATTTCTCAAGAATAATTTTTTCGTCTGTGGTAGAACTAATTTTAATTGATGGATCACCGTCATGCCGAACTTTTCTATTTGCCGTACCAATTCTGAGATACATTTCATTATTTTTTATCTTTCTGATATCCCATGATGCCCAATCACCATTTAGGAATCCATAACTTGTTCCGTCTCCGTATACTTGAAAGAAATTTTTGGAATTATTAGAAGAATTCAACATAATTCCACCGCTTGCAGTTGATCCTGTATTTATTCTTACATTACCATTACCACGCTCAAGTTTGGAATTACTTAATGCACCACTTGCACCTGTTTCACCTTTTGGTCCTTGGGGTCCTCTTAATCCAGGTGTCCCATTTACACCTCTTGCTCCTTTTGCACCGGTTGCTCCTGTTGATCCCACCGAACCCATTGGTCCAAATGTAATCATACTCGTTGCCCAATCTGTTTTTCCTTGCATATGCAAACTTGAATCTAAATGAAATGTTTTTCCAGCACCTACCGGTACACTGCGTTTAACTTGTCCATTATGAAGATAACGAATTGTATGATTATCATATGTAATTGCAAAAATATCTGAAGGTGAGTATGAACCCATACCATGTCCCTTACCACTTTCATAAATACCTAGTGATTTGTTTTCATGCAAATACCAGCAAAAATCAATTTTATTATAACTCACAGAACCAAGATCTGATTTAGTATTTAACCCCATCATCATTGTCGGATAATCGTGTGGACGAAATGATACATAACATCCATTTGAATATGATACATTACTTATGATTTGGGTATTCCAATCATTCCCACCACCAGATGTTTTTCTAATTTTGTGGCCAGTAGAATCTACGGTACCATTTGTGTGACCAAAAAGTAAATGTGAATTGCTATTACCCGGAGCTCCAGTTGCACCTTGTTGACCTTTTGGTCCTTGTTGTCCTTTGCTTCCATTTGTTCCTGGTTCACCTTTTGCACCAGTTTGACCACGATCACCTTTTGGTCCAGTTTGTCCCGATTCACCGGTTTGTCCTTGTAAACCCGTTTTACCTTGAATACCTTCAACTCCTTGTGGTCCGGTTTCTCCTTGAGGTCCTTGTGGCCCTTGAGGTCCTTGTGGTCCTTGAGGTCCTTGTGGACCAGATGCCGAAACTGCTTCTTTTAGTCTTTGTAAACTTACTTTTGTAGTTTTTCCAGTTGATGAAGCATCTTTACCAGATGTCATTGATTTATCAATTACCAAAAATTCATCATTGTTTGATAAACTTTGAATTTGATCCAATTCACTTACTTTTTTGTTATCTGCCATGTTATTTTTATCTCCGTTTATTTAAATTAATATTATTATTTAAAATTATGTCCAAGCATCTTGCCAAGGTATTACCTTTGTTCCACCAGTTGTATGATCATTCCCATAACCACCAAATGCGATATATTGTGGTACGTGTGTTACTGGATCAAAACTAATTCTTTTACCAAATAATGCAGCCTCACTTCCGTTTGTATATTCATTTACATAAGGCAGTTTCCATGTTTTTTGATAAATAAGTTTTCCTTGGTTTCCGTATTTTGGTGAACCTGTGTTACTTATATTGTTCCATAAAACTTCTGCATATTCTTGACTTGAACCTTTTGCACCAGGATCAATTTGGAAAGTATGCATTGCACTCATATCACCGATTGTCTCAATATAAACTTTACCTGTATATGGATTTAATCCTACTATATGACAATAAACATAAGTTCCACCATCCATATTTACTATATTGTGAAAAGCAGGTATTTGATTTATTGCCAAATACCTTAAAGTTTGACTCCATCCACTACCAGTCCAATCGTGCTTATAAATATAAATATGGTCATCTGCGTTTACATTATCTGGATTCATATAGCAAGTCAAAAACGAATCGTATGTTTTACCTGTATTAAATGTAGCAAAAATACCCCAAGTGTTGTATGTTGCTGAGCTTGCAGTTTTCATACTTGATGTGGTAATTGCACCAGTAGTACGATTTCTTTTAATTCTAACCATCACAGAATTTGCATTCATGTACATGATTGTTTCATTGTTACGTGCTGTATTTTTTGATCCATTCGCATTGTGAGTTTCTGCAAGGCAGATATCAGCATAATGTCTACCACTCCAAGCATATCCACCAGTGAACTTTACTGAACTCTTTCCACGATTTTGAGATGGTTCTATTACTTTTATAAGCATTCCGTTGTTCATATTCCATGCAGATAATGTGTCACCACCATTGTGAGTTGCATATCCATTGATATAAACCACATCGTCCATCGCAAAAGCACCCATGCTATTTCCGTGGAAATTTAATGTTGCTCCGGATGTCATATTTTGAAATTTGACACGACCTTTGACATCTAAATCATTCATAACTGATAATCCACCATTTACAATCAGTCCTGCTTCTGAAATTGAAGCATAAACTTTTGTATGAGGATTATTATCAAAAAATCTAAACGTATTACGAAATCCAGGTGTTTTGTGATCATACTGATCAATACTCATTATCTGACCATTTGATGCTTGTAATCTAATTTCACCACCTTCACGATTAGTATCACCACGTGGAATTACAAGAGAACTGCCTATACTTGCCATGCTTCCTTTTTGTCCTGCATTTCCTTTTGCACCAGTTGCACCTTTTTGACCCTTTGGACCTGTTCCACCTGGATTTCCTTTTGGTCCTTGTGTTCCGTTTGTTCCACTTTTACCAGTTGCTCCTTTAACACCTTGAATACCTCTATCACCTTTTTGTCCAGCTCCACCCGTTGATCCTCTTGGTCCAGCAGGTACAAAACTTAATTCTTTAGTTATAGTTTTGCCTAAACTGTAACCTGACAAATAAACAAAAAATCTTTTTCCACTTCCAACAGGAACACTTCGTTTCAATCCACCATTAAAATAATAATTAACATGAGAATTATCGTATGTTACGGTAAATAAATCGTTTGATGAGTAAGAATCTAAATCACCTGTTTTTCTACTACCACTTTCGTATATTCTACATTTTCCGTTTGACATAGCATAAAATCCAAAATCAATGTTAGCATATCTATTACTATCATTTCTTGAAGTTGAACTACTCAAACCACACATAAAAGGGTTATTTGCACCTGATGTTCTAAATGAAACTGAACAACCATTTGTTAAAACGTAGTTTGTGTAAGCATATCCAGTTGACCAACTGCTTCCACCCCCATTTTTTTTAAAATAGTGACCAGTTGTATCGTGAATAAGATCTTTTCCAGACCATTTTAAATGAGTATTTGCATTACCAGCATGACCTGCTGTTCCTTTTTGACCTTTTAAACCCGGAGTACCTGTTTGACCTGTTTGACCTTGTTGACCTCGTTCACCTTTTTGCCCTCTTTCACCACGAAGACCTGTTTGACCTTGTTGACCTCGTCCACCATCTTGTCCTGTTGCACCAGTAAATCCTCTTTCACCTTTTTGACCTTTTAATCCCGCCGGACCAACTTCACCACGTTGACCGTCACTTCCTGACTGGCCAGTTTGCCCTTCTTGTCCTCTTTCACCTTTTTGTCCTTTAGAACCAGCACTCGAAACTGCATCTTTTATTTGACTTAATGTCACTCTAGTCGTTTTACCGGAAGAAGAAGCATCCTCACCATTATTGGTGGACTTATCTACTACCACAAACTCATCTGAGTCATTAAGACTTTGAATTTGGTCCAATTCACTTATTTTTTTATTATCTGCCATTTTTTGTCTCCGTAGTTGTTAGAAATATTTCTTTAAATAAATATACAATATTGTTATTATAAATAAAAAGAACCGAGATTTTTTTCTCGGTTCTTTAAAAGTAATTTTAAATTTAAGGCAATAATTTTTAAATCCAACCCATTCCGTAAATACTAAATAATCGTCCTGAGTTTTTATATACAGGTGCTGACCTTCCACGACCTGCACTTCTCGTTCCGGTTTGAGTTTGTCCTGAGCATTTTGTATGAAAATAAATTGTTCCATTTACAATTGGAGCAATAAATTGATATGTTCCATTATTTACTGCCTTTACCACATGATTCAGATTTCCATAATTAGGTGCTGATGCAATCCAAACTTGACATTCTCCAATACCACCACCGTGATTAATCGTGAAAATTCCAAATTTTGCTCCCGCTGGTGCTCCACCCTTAGAAGCAGCCACCGAAAAGTTTACTCCTGTGGAATTTGCGTTAGTTTGATTATATACTAACCAATTACTTTTTGGATTTGATAAGGCAGTACTCGGTGAACCAGGATTTCCCTTTGGACCTGTTCCACCTGGATTTCCTTTTGGTCCTGTTCCACCTCTGTCACCTTTTTGACCCTTTGGACCAGTACCACCTGGATTTC
>MDTC01113785.1_pt1 | contig 16200 bp, 21 predicted proteins | sample 811181 | NCBI WGS metagenome assembly MDTC01 (sample SAMN05326644, study PRJNA326480) | marine metagenome | isolation source: seawater | place: Pacific Ocean: North | collected 2011
AGATAATAAGTTGACGAATAAACACTTTTTGTTTTCACTTAATTTTCTAAATTTCCCATCTTTATTTCTGGTATTACGCAATAGTCTAGTTTCTTTATCAAATTCTCTCCTTGCATTTCTTTCTATTTCGCTGTAATGTTTTGGTTTATTGTTTATTCGTTTAGGTTTATTATTTATTTGTTTTGGTACTTTGAATTTTGTATTTTGTGGGTTTATTTGACCTTGTTCGTTGCTTCCCCAACCAAAAACAGTTCCATCTGCTTTTAATCCTAATGAATGCATTCCTCCTGCAGAAATTTCAATAAATTTGTGATTTGGTTGTGGGTCTATTTGACGTTTGTTATTCCTTCCCCAACTAATAACAGTTCCATCTGCTTTTAATCCTAATGAATGACTACCTCCTGCAGAGATTGCAATAAACTTATCATTTTGTGGGTCTATTTGACCATAATCATCATTTCCCCAACCAATAACAGTTCCATTTGCTTTTAATCCTAATGAATGATATCCTCCTGCAGAGATTGCAATAAAATTATGATTTTGTGGATTTATTTGACCATCATTATTACTTCCCCAACCAATAACAGTTCCATCTGCTTTTAATCCTAATGAATGCATTCCTCCTGCAGAGATTGCAATAAATTTGTGATTTTGTGGGTCTATTTGACCATGATCATTATATCCCCAACCAATAACAATTCCATTTACTTTTAATCCTAATGAATGCAATGATCCTGCAGAGATTGCAATAAACGTATGATTTGATTGTGGATTAGAAAAGATACTTCCCCAATTAATAACAGTTCCATTTGCTTTTAATCCTAATGAATGAAATCCTCCTGCAGAGATTGTTTCGTGTACTGGTTTTATTTGTACATTATTGAAAATTTTTCTTGTTACATTTGAATTCAATGGTTGCAAAACTTTCAATATTGCAATTTTGGTTTTATTGTTCATAATATAACTTACATTTTTAATTCTTTCAAAAAACACTTAATGAATTAATTGTATTATATTTTAAAATGGATGAAAAGCAATTGGACGCATACAATCTTGTTATAAACTCAAACGACAATGTGTTGATATCAGGATCTTCTGGAACTGGTAAAACTTACTTATTGAATAGTATTATTACAGATGTAGCCAAAAATAACATTGGGGTTTGTGCAATGACTGCGTCAGCCGCTTTACTTATCAAAGGAAGGACTCTCCATAGTTTTCTTGGTATTGGGTTGGGAAATAAAACTCCCGAAGAAATGGCAAAGAATGCAAAGTTTTATATTAGAAAAAGGCTGAATCAGATTGGGATTCTTATAATTGATGAAGTATCAATGTTAAATGATGAACTATTTGGAAAACTACATCAATATTTGAGCAAAGTTAGGAGGAATAACAAACCATTCGGGAATATTCAGATTATTCTATGTGGAGATTTTTTCCAACTTCCTCCAATTCAAGGGAAATACTGTTTTCAACATGAAAATTTCAATTCTTTCATCAAACATAAAATCATATTGCAAAAGTCAAAACGACAAAAAGATGATTCTATATTTGAAAACATTTTGGAAGAACTTAGATGGGGGAAATGTACAGAGTCCACCCTTTCTGTTCTCGAGAAATGTAAAGGTATTAATTTTCCATTAGATATCAAGCCTACGAAGATATTTCCATTAAACAGAAATGTGGACGTCGTCAATAACAGAAATATTCAAAAATTGATTAAAAGTGGAAACAAACCAATTACTTTTAAAACTATATCGTCTTCTCCTAATTTAAAAAACGGCATTCCTTCTGAAGTTCAACTTTGTGTCGGTTGTCAAGTTGTACTTTGTTATAATATTGACATTGATTTAGAACTTATAAATGGGTCAAGGGGAGTTGTTTTGAATATGGAAACTGATTGTGTGTCTGTTAAGTTTGTAAATGGAAATGTACACTCAATATCTTTCGTCAGGTTGGAAGAAGAGTTTTCCAAAGATTATCAAATTTACATGCCATTAAAATTAGCCTATGCTCTAACTGTTCACAAATGCCAAGGGATGACGCTAGATTGTATTGAAGTTGATTTAGGGGATTCCAACTTTGAATATGGACAAGCATATACATCATTATCAAGAGCTAAAGATTTACAATCTGTTCGTATTTCTAATTTAGACTCTGCAGCTTTCAAAGCTCACCCAGAAGTCATCAAATTTTATACAACTTCTAACATCGATTCTAATTTAAAATCCACTTAATAAACAAAAATATACCAAATAACTATGGAAGATCAGAAATATACCAACATTGATTATGAAGATGCTCGTGTGATCACGAACACTAAACTCGATAAAATTGAACCAAATACAATGAGCCATTGTATAATGGTGAAGCGCAAGTACAAGTCCTCATACAATGACTACATCCGTGAACAAAATGGCAATGATGTTCAGTACACAGATACGATCATCATGGATATCGAAGACCTGAGCATGGGCGACCTAGCGAAAATACGGAGGAGATTCAAGTACAGTGACATGATTTATACTGTTGATGGATCTTTTAGGCATCAAATTAACATGATGGAGATGGAGAAGGGATGTCAGCCAATACTTCACCACACAATGCCCATATACTATGCGCCTAGTGTGCGTCGTGTTTTTGAACACAGTACTACCAATGATGATGTTCTCGTAACTATTCATATTGATGGGATATATAGTAAGCCAGTCCGACCAGTAAACATCATAACCGACAAGACATATCCATGGTTTACCAGCCTGCTTGACCGTCAGTTGGAAGACCAGTTGAGAGCACAGGGTATGCAATGGCCAGAATTCGAACATCTTGAATACTCCATGGAAATTAATGGCATCACGTACATCCTTCTATATGAGGAGGAGTGGACGTTCTATGTTCGGAAATCAGATGTAGATATCGCGAATTGTGACCACAAATATGGGATTGACATATTTAGTGGTCAGATTATAGATGTTCGGTGGAAGGAAGGTCACAAGCCTTCAAATTGGACTGACATTCAGTCTGACACATGATTGCGATGAACTGCCACAATGGATACTCATTAAGGTGGAATTGCAAGAATCCTAGATAAATTTTAAGCATTGTCAATTGAGTTCCAATTCAGATTAAATGCATAGAATAACCAAGCAACTAAAGGAGTTAAGTTAATTCCATTTTTACTTTCTTTAATTAACGCTAATGTTGCTGCAATTGAACCAGTTATTATATACAATGCAGTCTTCTTATCTTTTCTACAAGACCATGACCATATCCAAGAACATAACAAAATATTTAATAATACAAATAAATTATGTTCTGTAGTGCTTGAATATTTAGACCATGTGTAACCAATTATCAGGTATAATACAGGCCATATTACACCAAAAACCCATCCTGGTGGTCGTTGTTTTTGATTTGAACCTGATTCTTTAGAAATAGGACATATATATGATGTTGTAAAACCTAAAAGCATAGGAACGTATAAATACGAATCCCTTGGCTTCATTTATAATACATTTTATTTTTTCCAGAATGACTAAATTACGTCGGTTGAATAACCATTTAGTCTTCAAAAACCACATAAAGAGAGAGAATATATAGTATAAACGAGACAGAATGGATCTCAAACAGCTCATCCGCGATTCCGGAGCTATCTTCCGCTGTGGTACAAAGACCACATCTGCCCCTGAACTGATCGAGAAGATTGCAAATGCAAAGTCTATCATAATTTATGTGTACCGTGGAGGAGAAAATGTACGAATTCTAGTAGACGACATGGACACCGAGCCTTACAGAGACATTTCACCTGCACTGGAACGGTGTTCCGGGGCAATGTACCGTTTGTATGAATCGAAATATACAATTGACACGGACTTTCTGATATCAACACAGGATATAGATGAGCGCTATCCAGAATTAAGTGAATACATACGGAGACAGATATTCAATGAGTTGTATGGAGAGTGTCACGAGGTTGAAGATTTTTTTTACGTGGAGAAGTTTGTCCAGTTAGTGGTTCCACAACTTCCAAATCTGAAGTGGTTCGGTCTTTTCGAATCATATGATTCCGAGTATATCGACTCAATACGGATTTCAGATAAGGTGGAACGGGTATTCTTAGCAAACTTACCAGTATCCAATGACATAAGCGATTGGTGGGTGAAGAACCCGAACTTGACTGTTTATGTGGGAGCACAGAAGCACATAGGTTGCCTCGAAAACAAATATTGGGCACAAGTGAAAAAAGACACATACAAGTACGAGGATATGGATCCATCGGATCATGAATACAGTCGTTTTCCTCAGATGAAGTTAAACACTCTGAAAGAGATTGATAATCAATAAAAATAATACATATAATTATTAAAGATAATATCTTAGAAGGCCCCCTGCCATTTGGTGGGGGGCTTTCTTGCATTCACTACTTATAAGGAAGATACTTTGCATCTTGCAAAATTCTCATGGCTTGTTGACGTGTCTCATTTGTATTCTTTTTCTTCTTTGTTTGATATCTAGTTTTTGTATTAGAGTATTTGTTTGTTAGAAACTTCAGGCTCAACCCTAATTTTGTCCAATAGGCACTCTGCGCAACTGTTCTTATGAAATGGCTTTTGAAAATGTCGATGTGTCGTTGTAGTTTCTTGTAAGTTTGTGGCTCTGTCCTCCAATCATGAAATGATAGGAAATCTGGCCAAGGATAGTTGCTTGGAACAATCAAGTTCCGTAAATCAAAAAACTTGTATATAAGGTAAAAAAATAAGGGATCGTTATTTCGTGTTTTTTTCAAGATCCAGTCATATTGCATTTGTCGCACCGCCTTGATGTTATTTACAACGTCTTGCTTTAACTTCATAACACCTGGGATATTTCTATCACTAAAATTTTCGCCATTATTCGTTACTATATGTACATTCATTGGGTCACCAAAGTGACTAAAATCAATATCGAATAAGTGGGTGTTAATCATAAACTGAAGTCTCAATTTTGCCTGCTCGAAATCCATTACTGATAAAAAGAAACTTTTGTGAATAAATTTAAAAAAAATTATACCCCAAACATATTATACGGAACCTTTCTTGGATTCACAAATTCATGTTTTAATAATGGACTGTTTGAATGAAATATAAGAATCATAGATCCATTCATAAACTTATCATCTTTTGCTGTTCTTCTCAAACAAGGTGATAAAAATATTATGTCTTTCACAATTGGCAATACTTTTTCTTGAATAACCCTGTTATCTAATCTAGCAGGACAATATATGGCTTTTTTATTTCCCAAACATTTTTGTATAGGTTCAGATATGCTATGATTTAACATTGCGATTTCTGATTTGTTATACACAGCCAATAACATTGATTTTACCTGATTTAAAGTCGCAGGGGAGGGCACGTTTGCAAAATGTAAATATTTATTGGAAGGTGAACGATATGGACCGAATATTACTAAACACAAACAACATGGCAAAGGTTTATCATACCCTTCAAATGCAACATTCTTAGTGAATATTGAAATATGCTTCATATGTTCAATGTTATTTTGGAAGAATCTAGTATGAAATCTTGTAGGAACAAGGAAGACGCTTAACTTCTTTTGTTTAGCCTCAATTATGGCTTTATTAAAAAATGCGCCTGTGTTATCAAAAGGTGGATTTACATAGTTAACATTTTTCCATTTTATTTGTAAACCATCACCGTGTTTTTTAATATTCCAGTTTCTAGGACACGGGTCAAACATTTGTTTACCTTTATTAAATTTCTGTTCTAAACGCCGAAGCAACCATTTTGGTGTCATTCCTTTTTGATCTTCAGCACTTTTAAATAGATTTCCATAACTGGACATTGAGTTTAATAAAACTTATGTAAATTTATTTAAATAAAAAAATAATAATACTGTATCAAAATTATTCATACAATTATGAATAAATGCTCTAAAAGTGATATAAAGTAATACAATTATGATCAATTGCCCTAAAAGTGATATAAAGTACAGTACAAGTGATGATAAAGACATAATTGTATCTCAATTGACTGAAATCCTTGACTATGTTGATTCAATAGAGACATCATTTACTCATGACTATTATATAAATATTGTGTGTGGTTGTCATTTATGCTTAGTTGAAAAGACAAATAAAAGACTATTGCCATATTTACATATAATTCGCAGATATAAAAATGAAATTGAAACAAGCAAAATGGCAAGATTTCTTGAAGAATCATTTCGGCAATATGGAAAATTTGTAAATTCCTTCTAAATCGGTCGTGGCGATAAATTCATTATAATATTTCCTAATTTATTTTTCCCGTAAAACTCTCCGTCAACTTTACTAAAATAACCACCCCAATATGATTTTTCACCAGATCTTTCAAAGTGAAACAATTCTATTGAATTTGAGTTGCAATGTTTTACTAAAGTTGAGAAAGCGACATCTTGCACATAACGTAAATTTATTAAATGTTCCATTACTGTTTGAGACACATTATTCCATTTGTCAATATTTAATGTAACATTATTTTTTTTGTAATATGTTTTTGTACCCATTTTCTTTGCTTCTTTTGGTGATATATTTGACAACTTTTTAAAATTTTTTGGTTTAGATGAATATAAGAATTTTATTGCTTGAAATGCATTTTCAACGGAATAGAAAGTTTGACCAAATATTTTTATTCCTGTTAACATATTTGAAAAATTTGATAATAGTTTCCCTCTCTGATCCTTACTTCGAGAATGAAATATTATCGAATTTTCCTTTCTTTCTTTCACAATTGAAGTAGATATGTGGATGAGCCACTTGAACTCATTCGCTATGTATTCTCGTGTCCATTGTTCACCTGGATTTTCAATTTCAATACCACATTCGCTGCATATAACTGGAACTTCATTTCCTTTAAATATCGAAATCATCGTTTTGGTATTTGAACAGTAACAGTTTTTACACTTCTTGCCATATTTATCTATTGTTTTAGTATTAATTTTAAGAGTATGCATAGTTTATACTCTTATTATTTTCTTACTCCTTTATATGGTTTTAATTAGCTCATTCAAACATTCCCATGTTATACAAATTTTGTAAATGTAAAGGTATCCCTATCACTTCATATAATGGGTTTCCTTCACAAATATTGTTATTACTATAATCAACTTGAATTAAACCACCTCCATTCGGAATTTGATTTAATGACATTTCAGTCCATCTTTTTTGTTGCCATTGTTCAATTGTAACACCTTGTACTGGTTTGACAATTGAAGAACCCATGAAACTTTATTAAGCTATAATTTAATTATTCTATTTAGTGTTTTTTCTTTAAGTAGAATTTAGTTAAGCGGTGGAATTTGTAAGATTTGAAACAACCTCAGGTACAGTTGCAACAACTTCGGTAACGTTGGCGACAGCAGTTTCTGTTACATTCTCGATAATTTCTTCAAGATCCAGTTCATCATCATGTCCAAAGCAAGGGAAATTGCTCTTGATTCCCATTTCACAACCTATTTCATGAGTTTTCCATGCTGTATACAGCACACATGAAATAATCAATGCTTGACCTGCTAACATTGTAATTTTAAATACTCTTGGACCAATGATGTCATACGTGTCTTTAACTTTGTTTGATGTAGGAAGCTCATATTTTGAAGCTTCCGGCATATCTTGTAATATATAATATAAAAAAAATCATAATATTTTTCGAACTAACCTCCTAATATACGGTTTCAAACAAAACACAACATACACGAATAACATAAAAATAGTGAATGCTAAAAAGAATATCAAATCATTTGAGTATTTGTCTCTTTCTTCCGGCATATTAATCAATCTCAAACTACGAGGCATCATGTAAATTGTTCTTGTTATTATTACAATATTTTCGTACATATTTGTTAAATACATGCTTTTTTTAAATTATTTTTTTAATTGGGTTTATTTCATTCAAAAATATCCATCCATATTTACCATCAATAACTTTGAATTTTCCATAACCTTCCTTAACAATTGATATCTTCTCTTTTTCACCCATGATCGTAGCGACAAATGTAGTATTATCTTTAAAAGCAGTGGCATAGTCAGGGATTCCACTATTATTTCTGAATAATGCAATTTCCGCAGTTACTCTCGTCTTTTGAGTCTTAGTTCTCCCACCTTTTGTCAAGGTTTTCATATGTTTAGTTAATGTTTCGGAAGAAAGTTCGTAATTTTGAACGTTCAATTCTGCTGCGTTAGCATCATAGGTTTTTCTTCTTGTATTTGTGCGAATCTCGACAAAACACCAACTTGATTCTATATCGTCAGTGTTGTAATATTTTACATCTAATTCATCATAAAATTCTTCATTATTTGAATTTTTTAGTACCCAAGGTGGGTTTAAAGATCTCCACTCTGTAATTATATAAAATTTGTCGGGGAATCTCTTAAACCTAACTGCAAAGTTTTCTTTTAAAATATTAATTTCGAATGGGTTCATGAATTGATATAGTTGTTTATAAGTAGGATTAACTGTTTTTGTAGTGAAAGTAACATCATTTTCGAGTTGACCACTCACATTTTGGTTTGGTTTTGTTACAGTACCTGAATTTCTATTACCTTGTTCTGGTTTCAAGTCACAAACAATACGTTGATTAAGTATATATGGGTTGTAATCTGGTCGTTTTTTATCTATACCATGTCCTAGATCTCTGTTATCCACGAATAATAATTCATTTCTATGGAATTCTTCTGTCCAAGTTTCAACCCCTTTTAGATTTGTAAGTCGGGATACTTTAGCTCCATCTTTGTTATTCACTCTTAAAAGCAGTTTAGGGTGTTGATTATTTTTGTCCCTTTTTTCACTATACACATAAAATATTGAATTTCGTATAACATCAGAACGCCAATCCCATTTAAGAATTTTGGCAATTTTTGATATATGTGTCTGTGATGCTATCCCTTTGAGTCCTATTGGATTTTTAATCATTCTCTCCCCTTTTTCCAAACTGACTTTTATTTGTATAGGTTTAACTTGCTTAGATTTCGTTTCGATATATGTTCCAAGTTTAACATAATTTCCCAAGCGAATATTTACATTTTTTTGTTTACTTTCACGTTTTGTTGCCTCGTTATGAATTCTTGTTCTTACTATATTTACTCTTTCTTCATACAATGTACGTTCAGCAATTTGAAAGTCTTGATGATATTGACTATTATTGAACATTTTATCAAAGTCTTCAACTTTTTCATGTTTATAATGTTCTTCTAAGTTTTTATCTTGTATAACTTTTACGGGAACATTCCTTCCCCTGTGAACTTCCATCGGCGTCAATTTTGTAACTGAATGTTCCGTGTTATTTATTGAAAATGCAACACTGTCTAAAATATCATACCACTGCCTCGTATTATTATACTTATTAGAATGAAGTGCAATATATGCCTTTATTTGTCTGTTTTTGTTTTCAACAAAGCCTTGGGTTTGGGGTCTATATGGTGCAGATACAACCAATTTCACGTTAAATTCTGATAATAAAACGTTCAAAGATTCATTACTAAACTCACTTCCTTGATCACAACCAATTATACGTGGAATATCACCGTTTAAAAATATTTTACGTAAAACCATATTTACTGAAGGACCTGTTTTGTCTTTTATGGGGTGTAGATATATAAACTTGCTGAAAATATCAATAATAACAACAATGTATCGATATCCTCTGTCCTTGTTATTATTAAAGTCAATCAGATCAATTTGCCAGTGTTGCATAGGATAATTGGGACGATAACTTTTAACAACAGTTTCTTTAGCAACAGCCTTTAATTGTCTCAAAGCTGGATAGGATTTCAGAAAATCATCAACTCTTTGCCTCGATATTCCAATCATTCTTTTTTGTCGTAATTTTTTGTACAAATTTGTTGGGCTCATTGATAGATCTTTCTCATGTTCCATAATTCTTGTTAGCACTTTTTCTATATCCTCCTCTACAATCACCTCAAATAAGTATTTTGCATCTGCTTGCATCGAAAGAGAGTTGTCTTCAGTTTCTAGGACTAATTTACCATCTTTCACAATATATGGTTTAACTCTGTTTCTGAATGTGCTTTTATTTGTGTTGTTCCACGTTTCAGGCCAATCCATTTTACTACTACTTAAGTATTTAACTGCAAGATCATACCTTTCCTTACTCCAAGTATGACCATTGATTATTTTCCAAAAATTAGAACTCATTTAAAAAAGATATATTAATAATAAAAAATATACAAAATAAAAAAATAAAAAAATCCAGGTTTATTCTCATAGAGTTTTCCAGATTAACCCTATATTAGTAAACTTATGATCTGAAAATGATTTTGTATAAAAATTACATAAAGAATATACACTCATTAATAAAATTATGTGGAATTGTTGTAATTTAGTTGAAGATTCTAGTAAGTTAGATCAATGTATAATATGTTGGTGTGAAAAGCCTGTTATAAAATGTAAAGAATGTACAGCAATTGTTTGTAATGAATGTTATGAAAGAGCAATTGATAAAACAAATAAATGTGTTGTTTGTAGACAGGATTTTAAAATAAAACAAGAACAGACAATGAAAAGAGAAATATACGATATCGAACTTAAATGCTCTTGGAAAAATATTTGTTATTTTCCGTGTTGTTGCTGTTTTGGTTTTTTGTGGTGTTTTTTCAATGTATAAAGTACTACCTTTTCGTATTCCTCATATCAAATTGTCAATTGTTAAATTTCTTTTGCATTGGTTGCAATAATTAGCGACTTGTGTTACTATAAGCATTTTTGTATAATCTTGGATTACTGAAAATAATAGTTGGTTTACTTATTCTTTTAATTGCTGCATCGATGATTTGCGGAATATAATCTTTATCTGTATATGAGTAAGTTTAAACGTGGAATAATTATTTATAATTATAATTAATGAGACATTATGATGGTATAACAGTAAATTGGGATCGTACGTATTTGATAGGTAAAGATGGAAATGAGATTGATGTTCCTCAACAATTTTTAGATAAATTGCCAAAAGAATATCAACTAAAAGGAGAACTGTATGTATGTGATGCTGATTACGAGGAAACAGTCTCAATAATAGAAAGTTCCGATTGGGATAGAGTAAAATTTGTTATACACAATTCAACAGATTTACAACATTTATCAATATATAAAAGACATAATATTTATCGCGACTTAGGAGCAGAAAAAATACCAATTGCTGATTTGCATTTTTTTGCATTATAGTTTGGACTTAAACAGTACAATTATAATTAAAACACATAAAGAAAGGAAAACGTAGTAGTAACGATGGTCGAATACGGAAACTTATTGAAGTTAAAAACAGGTGAAATTGTGAAATATCTTTCTCTCTCTCTTTCTTTCACAGAATTCAACTCAAATGACAAATTTGATTCTGAAATTAGACCTTTTATTCATAGATACACGAAATATTCTGATATTCAATATAATTTAACAGAACATATGAAAATACTTAAACTAAAAGAATTCATTAAAGCAAAGGTACGACTTATTAGGTTGAAATATGCACTTTGGCACTGGGCATGTAAGCCTAATGGTCCTCTTTATAATCTTGCTATGAAACGACTTCATGAATAACTTATATACGTCACGTAATTCTTTGTAAAAATGAAAAATCACTTAAATACATAAAAATACAATAAGTAAAAGATGGAATCTTTACCTTATGAACTTGAACACAAAATTCTTTTAACTTCATGTATTTTAGAGTTTGAAAATGAAATAAAAAAAAGAGGAGACTATGACCAAAAATTCGTCAAAACAATAACTGTAGATGATTTTTCATTTGATTATTATAAACCAAATGTGAAATTACGCAAAGCAGAGATGAATACAAAAAATGGAGTTGAAATAATTAAGCATAATATATACTACGAAGATTTAAAATTAGCATTAATTGTCAATAAAGTTAAAGGAAGATCAAAATGTAAAACGAAACAACAAATGATATCTGTATTGCAGAAACTCTAAAATATTCCAGAATTATAAACACTTAAATATAAAAGAAATTATAAATGAATGGACGAGTTAATAAATCAACTGCAATATTGTAATATAAACACAAAGTATGCAGAACTAATGAGAGTTGACATAGAATCAATTAAAACAACTTACATATCTATGATGAGAGGCCATGATTTCGATTTAACTCTACAACCCAACGAAGAAATAATCCACTGTGACGAAGATAAACTAAGGAATTTTATAAAAACAAAAATGCAAAACATAATATATAATGAACTAATTTTGAAATTTTCAACAGTAAATGCAATCCTACTCGATTCAATCATGGATTATTACATTGAATTAGTCTGCTCAGAATAATCAAAATATTTCCTTATTGTTTTAAGAACTGCGTCAAGGAGTATCTTTTGTAATCTTTCAATAAAATATTATGTAATACAATGAGGAACAGAGACAACGAAAATTTACCAAAAAAACTCTTACCAAAGACAAAAAGAAGAAAATGCAATAGTAATAAAAAACTTCAAAACGCAAAGTCAATCAAAGTGCGAGAGAGAAACAATCAGAATTTCCCCAAAAAAATGATTCCTAAGACAAAAAAACGGAAATGTAATCCTCCAACTTCTACAAAAAACCAAAAATTACCCACAAGACTTTTGTTTATACAAGGGCCTGTGAAAAGCAAATTTAATGGAATCCCATATTTCATGGCTCGTTAGAACTGGAGCTTCAAGGTGTTACAAGGAAGCGTAACAACTGGGAATATTTTTAAAATCACTTAAATATATAGTGAGTTAAAATAATAGAATCTATTGAATGTTTGATAAGTGGAGGACAGATAATATAAATGAGTGCACCCATTTAGATTTATCAGGAGGAAAGATGAATATTCCTGAAAATCACATCCCTGAATTTATTAAATTATATGTCGAATTGTTTAATGCAGGAGTAAATCTGTTTATTTGTGAAAAATTAGGAAACTCGTGTACTTTCAGAATGTTTTATGATCTCGATTTCAAGAGATTGTGTTTGTCAGATATCCAAAAAACTGAAGTATTATCATCTGTAGTTTCACATTTACAAACAGATCTTTCTTCAAGTTCTACTTGCATACAAGGATGCGGTTTTCATATAGTTACAAAAAACGAAACAGATTGTGAAAATGCAATTCAACAATGTAATGCATTGAAAGTTAAGTTGATGAATGAAAGTCCACATTTACCATGGAGTGATATAATTGACTCGAGTGTATATAAAACAGCACTAAGAATGATAGGATCAAAAAAATTTCAACGAAGTGAAGTAATTGACAGATACTACACTTTATTTACGCAAAAAAAAGTTAATAGATTGACACCAGGAATTTTGGAAAAATCTCTGGTGCGAATCAAAAGCAAAATTGTTTCAATCCAAAAAGTAATAATAAAGTCAGAAGAAACTGACTTACACAAATACTTTGTAAAATTGCATGCTGAATATGCAGATATAAAATATACAATGTCAAAAAATGAACATGGATATATAATTGTCAATACAAATAGCAAATTTTGTACAAATTTGGGAAAAGAACACAAGTCAAACAAGATTTATTTTGTTATTAGCCCAGATAGAAAATTGTATCAAAAATGTTTTTGCACTTGTGAAACTAAAGTAGGAAGAAAAAGAGGATTTTGTAGAGATTACAAAAGCAAGTCAATATTGCTGCCAAAGCAAATTTTCGAGTCTATAACGAAATAGCTACATTCCCAAACGTAGTTGTTGTCTCCGAGTTCTTTGTATTAATTCCATCAATTGTTCACGTGTGTAAGATTCTAAAATACTAAAATTTGTAGTTTTTTGGTTCATTCCGGTATGGGAATTTCGCGAGGTTATTCTTGGTTTTTTAGATGCTTCTTGAGTAACCGATTCATTTGACCGAGGTCCCCAGCATAAATGTTTATGAGAAGTTGCTGTGGTTGAAGCGGGTGTTGCTTCTGAAAGTTCAAGTTGCATGTTTATACACTTAAAAATACCAGCGTGGTTTAATAGTACGCTTGTCTCATTCACATATCCGGTGAATGCACACATGACATCATCTGTTAAAACGACCCCACCAACTTGTCTTGCAAATTCAATTTGAAACTTGTCACCTATTCTTTTCATACAATGAAATTCATCATCATAATTTCGTTTGCTCATTTTCTCTCTTCTTCTATCTTTATTAAATTTTTGCATTTGACTTTTTACATTCTCTTTGGAAGGTCCTTGATAACCTGAACCACTACCAGAAGAATAAATTCTATATACATAATATTTTGTATTTTCAGAGATACAGATTCCAGATTGACGTCTGGTTTTATTATTTATCACACTTTTTGACAATTTGATATTTTTTCCATACATGATATACGCGTTTATCCAAAGCAAACCTTTATCTTTTGATGGTATGCACACAAAACAACAATCATGAATTTGATCAATCTCTAAAGTACTATAAACAGGCATAGGACAATAACGCTTGGGTTTATTTGTATTTAGAGAAACAAGATAATAATTATAAGTTATTCCTAAACATTTTGTACCACCTTGATGAAAAACAGAATATTTATTATCCGTAAAGTTAATATTATTTTCATCCCTCAATAAATTTAGAACTGCAGTTTTATTAGAGTTATTTGTTTCATTATTTTTGAATATAAGTTTTGTTGCTCCTAATTTATTATTTTTGTTCTTAATAATTGTATTTGCTGGATCAAACAACTGAGCAATGCTAACAACTATTTTATCCTTCATCAGTTTTCCGACTTCCGTTCTTATTGGGTTTTCTTTGACAAAAGTTTGCAATTTATTAAAGGTGTCGATAAATATTATTGGCTTTTTTTTTTGTAGATAACTTTTAAATTTTTGAAGACACCCCGCGCTGTCAATTTCAATTTTAGAATTACGAACATATTTATCTCTTCCAAAGTATTTCACTACTATTTTTTGAATGAATTGGTTGTTATGAAAGTTTTTATCAATATTTGCAATGTCCACTAATTCGTGTATGTTATTATTACATTTACGTTTTCGTCCAGTGGTTGTTATTCTGTCATGCATAATTTGTTGCAGTTGTGCGGTATTTAAACTTCTACTCATATTATATACAATTATTATTATTTTTATAATTGTTAACTCCTTCTAGATAAATATACATGATATCAATTGCAACAGATTGTTCAGGAATAGATGCTCCAATATTTGCTATGAAACGTCTTGGAATTACAATAAAACATATATTTTCATCAGATATTGACAAACATGCAAGGGAATCGATTAAAAAAAACTGTAAACCACAACACATTTATGACAATATAGTTAATTCAGAGCCAACACATTCTGATATTTATGTATGTGGATTCCCTTGTCAAAGCTTTTCAATGGCAGGAAAAAGACTTGGATTTAGCGATGAATCAAGGGGGAACATATTCTTCGAGTGTTTGAAACATATTAAGAAATCTAAACCTAAAGTATTTATATTGGAGAATGTAAAAGGACTCCTCAATCATGATAATGGAGAAACTTTCAAAATTATAATTAACTCATTAAACAAATTGAAAATTTATAATGTATATTGGAAAGTATTAAATAGCAAAGATTTTGGTATACCTCATAACAGAGAACGCATATTCATAATTGGAATTAGAAAAGATGCTCAAAAGAATCCATTTGAATTTCCTAAACCTAAACCAAATAATTGCAAAACCATTGAATTTATACTAGAAAAATCTCCTATTGCAGCTAAATATAAATTTTTGACACCGTTTGAGAAAAATACTATTAAACATCATCAAAATGTATACATGAAAAAAGGATTAGATATATTTAAAGAAAATTATATAATTGATGCAGGGGCAAGTCCAGAGTTCAGTTCAATAATGAAAGGAATATGCCCATGTTTGAAAGCAACAAGGTCTAATTATTATATGACTAAATATAGACGAAAGCTTACACCGAGAGAAGTATTAAGATTGCAAGGTTTTCCAGATTCTTTTAAGATAGTTGTAAGCGACAACCAAATATATAAACAGGCAGGTAATAGTATTACAGTAGATGTTTTAGCAAAACTAATAAAATCAATACTAAAGTCAATTAAACTTTGATGCAGTAAATGGAAAATCATATCAATGTAGTTCCATTCTATTTTCAAGTTTAAAAACGTATATAATTTCTGTAAAAAAAATATTTTTTTGAAATCATATACCTC